>Ga0098074_1000600_pt1 | contig 22910 bp, 36 predicted proteins | sample 32_taG_FD_75064 | JGI IMG/M metagenome (GOLD analysis project Ga0098074, IMG submission 75064) | Marine viral communities from the Gulf of Mexico - 32_GoM_OMZ_CsCl metaG | ecosystem: Environmental > Aquatic > Marine > Oceanic | place: Atlantic Ocean: Gulf of Mexico | collected 2015-07-12
GAGACCGCCATACTTGGCACGTTCAATCATGAGCTAACTCACGCTATCCGGGCGCTAGACCTGATTACTCAGGAGGAGCTTGAGCTTCTTGAGCGAGCTTCTCGCAAATATCGGCCCGCGCAAGCCGAGGGGTATGAAGCCGGCGATAGCTTTGTAACCTACACGCAGAGGCAATACGGGGACCGTAGCCCTGTTGTTCAGGCAGAAGAGGCGGTTGCTGAGCTAATTAAGTATGGCTACCAAAACAGGCTCATTGACGAGCGCGGGAATCTTGTCAAGCTGAGTGGCAAGCCAAGAAGCCTGATGCGCCGCATCATGGATTTCTTTAAGCAGATGATTGGCTTTACCCGAGGCGTTGAGGCCAACAACTTCAGCGATTTCCTGAGACGGCTTGAATCTGGCGAGGTGGGGGCTAGAGAGCGCGGCGAAATACGCACCCTATACCGGAGGGAGCGCGAAGCTAAGGTTGTGCCAGAGCGCGGCATAACGGCCAAGGCAGTTGCCGCTGACACGTCACAGAGAAGGCCGCAAGAGATAAGCGACCAGCCGGTGATCGTTGACGACGAACAGCTTTTTGATCGGCGCAGTGATGCAGGCGGGGCATCTGCTAGAGACATGTTCAACGGGACTGACCCCGACATGTTTAACCGCGAGACGGGAGAGGTTGATTACCGTCTGCGGCACAAAAGCCGCAAGGTCGTGGTGGACATGCCTATTGACATGTTTTTGCATTTGGCCGCCTCAATGGAAGGCCCCCGCGCCGACAGTCAAGCCCTAGTGAGAGAGCTGGCCGAAAGCGGCAAAAAGTTCGACAGGATACCACTGCTGGCGCTGTCGTTTGAATCCGGAAAGCCCGAGCATAGATATGTATACGATCACGATGGTCGCCATCGCGCTCGCCAGTTAAAAAGCATGGGTTATGACACGGTCCCAGTGATGATTATGGACGCCTCCATTCGCTGGGACTCTCAGTCTGAAGGCGACTACGACAGAGTAAAAACATGGCCCCAAAGCATTCTTAATCAGGACGGGGATTTCGTTTTCCCAATGTTTTTGGATAGGAGTGCGAACGTCAGGTATGGAAGGTTTGGTCCGCAAGAGGAGACCCTGCTTGACCGTTCACCTATAGAGGCGCCTGTTGACATCACCGATATCGTTTCTGGCGTAGAAAAGGCGCCAAGGCTGAAAGGAAAAAAGGCTGTTGCTGGATACCTGCAACAACGCACTTTAGAGAAGCTCGGTGGCGTGCCTCGGAATATCGCCAGAGAGGCAGACCGCGAGGCCATCGCGGATGATCTGGCGCGTGAGGCGATCTTTGAGTACGAGAACCAAGAGAGCGCCGTAGAGTGGTACAACGAGACCATCGACAAGACGATTGAGATGCTTGCCGAGGTGCACCCAGAGATCAAGACAGACCCCGGATCTAGGGCGGCATTCTTGATGTCGTTAGCCATAACATCGCAGAACCTAGCTGTTCCTGACAACTTGGCCTTAGCAGAGCAGTCATACAACTACTACAAGAAGAACGGCAAGTTCAAGGTCGAAGGCAAGGGCGACAAGAAGAAGTCGATGGAGTCAAACTTCAAAAAAGCGAACAAGCTATTTGCAAAGATGACGCCAGTGGAGATTGAGCAGTTCTTGCGAACAGAGTTTGTCGTTAGCGACTTGAACAAGGCAAGCAAGGCGCTGTTGGGTGAGCAGGCGGACACCGGAGAGCTGGCCGCAAACACCGTGTATGGTTCAGCCATATTCGGACCAAAGATTGGCAACGGCTTCTACACCAATCTGCGGGGCGATTTCAGTCCTGTCACGATGGATATGTGGTTCATGCGTACTATGGGACGCCTTGCGGGCACCCTCACCGGCACATCCAAATCCAAGCTCGACGGCGCTTACAAGCGACTTGCAACTGCGGTTGGCAAAAAGCGGGTATTCAAAGACGCCATTGAGCGCCAAGCCAGAGAGATCAAGCGACAGCACGAAAGCGACTACAGGAAGTATGCGGCTGAATTTAAGTCAGGCAAGCGGGAGAAGAGCGAGAAAACGCTGGCGGCTGAAAACCTGATCAAGCTGTTGGACGGCACAAACGACGTGCCAATGAACGGCACTCATCGGAACCAGCTCAGAGATATTACATACAGGGCAATACGCAAGTTTGAGGAAGCCACGGGCGTGTCGATTGAGCCGGCGGCATTCCAAGCGCTGATATGGTATCCTGAGCAGGATTTATACAAATCACTGGGAGTGAACCTCCGCCATGTTAGACAAGACTATGCAACCTCAACAGAGCAATACCTTACCAAGCTCGGAGTTGACCGAGGCAGAATCAAGCGAGCCAAGGATCGGGTTCGGCGCCGCGCAGAGCGAGGACCAGATGGAGTTCGACGCGGCACAGGCGCAGATGTCCGAGGCGCAGATCGACGCGGGGCTGGACGACTTGATAGCGATCTTTCGGCAACAGAACAGCTAGAGGATCGCTCGGCTCGCCAAATCGACCCCGTCAAGGTCGAGAAAGCGGTACAGCAAAATCTAGACGCAATCAATCAGACTCAGGGGGCGCCTCGCTTTAGCGTTAAAGCGTCCCCAGAAGCGCAGTACATTGGGAGAAACCCCGAAGCCGCGCTGGATCCTGATGATCGGCTTTACGACCAACCAGCACACTCCCCTGAAGCCCAGTCTGCTATTGACAAGTTAACAACAGGACCGGACCGGGAACAGGCAAATGGCAAGGTGTTCATGGAGGCCACAGACACTGGTCCTCTCGGCACTATGCTGACAAGGTTCAAGCAGTTCGCACTTAACCGCTACGCTGGTCTAGAGAAGTACTACCAAAAGAATCCAATGTTGCGCGAGCTTGAGGCTGACTCCAGCGCAATAGCCGCCGCCCTTTTTGCTGATCGCTCTAGGGGGATTCTGGCGTCTGCAATCAAATACGGCGTACCCGCCTATGAAAACGGGCTGACCAAGGTTGTTGACTTCTACCACAAGAACAGGAAGTACAACGGCTTGATTGACGTAATGTCGCTCATCTACAACAAGGAGGTGGGCGACCTACGCAAGCTGGCGCAGGCATACGCAATCGTCAAGCGTTCTGAATACCTAAAAACAGTTGAGTACAAGAAGAAGGTGGCGGGGAAGGTCAAGACTCTGGTCGGTAAGGAGACGCCGGTAGACGAAGGGACTCGCGCAGAGATACTCGCCGCAGTTGACGCCCTGACGGATGCCAATGGGTACAACCCTGTCACCGCGTGGCACGATGTATGGCAGGCGTACAACGACAAGACGATTGATTTCCTCAAAAACACCGGCATCCTCAATGATGAAACTGCTGATGTATGGAAGGCGTCTTCGTACATACCCTTTTACCGTCAGGCGCAGGGAGACCAGAATGTACCAAAGGTGGCCTCTGGCGTGTTCGGCGACTTGACCCACCTGTCCAGCTTTAAGAGCTACAAGGGTAGCGAGAAGGCTGTTGACGTGGGCATCATAGAGGCGGTGTCCCTTAACCTCAGCGCGGCAATAGAAATGGGCATGAGAAATGTGGCCCAGCAGAGAATTGCTCGGGACATGCAGGCGCTTGGCCTTGCAAGGCAGGTTGGGCTAAAGCAAAGCGTGCCAAACGGAGTGAAGTTTAAGGTTAATGGCAAGCCGGTTCAGTTTGAGATAGATGACAATCTGATCTACAGCTCAATGGAAACGCTGGGCGGTGGCGCTGTCACTGACATCTTAACAAAAACACTTGGCTTACCGAGCACCATCCTCCGCGAGACCGTTACCCGCGATCCGGGGTTTATGATTGCCAACATACTAAGGGATACCCTGTCTACATTCGTCACCTCCGGCGCAAATTTTGTGCCAGTTCTGGGCAGTTTGAGGGGGCTGAGCGATGGGGTGGAGCGGCTGGAGCGTGTCGGCGTGGTCGGTGGTTATGACTACTCGCGAGACCCCGACAACGTTGTTAAGTTTTTTGGAGACGAGGCTACCCGCAGAGGGATTGGGCCTGAAGGGAAGCGAGGCAGTCCATTCGGGATGTTCACCACGGTATGGAGGTGGGCAGGGGACGCCACAACGGCTTCTGATGCCGCCACAAGAAACGCTGTTTACAACGATGTTCTTGCCAGAACGGGCAATGAGGCAGAAGCCGCATTCCAAGCAATGGAAATCATCAACTTCTCAAGAAGAGGCGGGCATCCACTGGCGAGGGTGATCACAGCCGCTATCCCGTTCCTGAACGCCAGATTCCAAGGTCTTGATGTTTTCGTGCGAGCCGCCTCCGGAAACTATTCAGCAGTAGGCGACCCCAAGGGTCGGGCGCTACAGAAGTTTGCCACAAGAGCGCTGTTGCTCTCTGGTTTGACCGGCATCTACTACATGCTGGTTAGTGATGATGACCAGTATAAAGAGCAGTCAGATGAGGTGCGAGACAACAACTGGCTCTTGCCGACATCTGCGGGCGTGCCGGTCAAAATCCCAATTCCCTTTGAGGTTGGCTTACTGTTTAAGACGTTGCCGGAGACAATTATTGCCGCGACCTACGGCGAAAAAACCGCCCCGGAGGTTGCCGAAACCCTGAGAAGAGGCGTTGTTTCCACGCTTGAGATAAACCCGCTCGGGGCGCAAGCGTTTGCTCCAGTGGTCGAGGCCGCACTTAATCATAACTTCTTCACTGGAAGGCAGATTGTGCCGTATTACATCGACCAGAAGATCACTGCGGGATTGCAGGATTCTGCTGGTTCCACCGAAATTGGCAAGTTTGTCGGTCAGGCGCTGAACGTCAGCCCAATGAAGGTGGATCATGTGATGTACGGATACACAGGGACTCTCGGCGCCTACGTTCTTGACCTTGTGGATCGCGGCATGAAGACAGAGTTCGTCAAGGGTGAGGGCACTCCCCTGCCGCCCGCAAGGAATGTGTTTGAGTTTCCCCTGTGGAAGCGGTTTTTCGGTCAGAAAGAGGGGTCTGGCCTCAGAGAGGACGCCTACGATCTGTACAATGAAGTTTCCACGGTAGTCAACACAGTGAACAGGCTTAAACGGGATGGCCGGAACGATGAGCTAATCGCCTACCTTGCCACGCGCAGGGAGCTATACAGCCTGAAAGAACCTGTTTATTCCGTAAAGAGAAGGCTTGATGATATCAGGGACCAGAAGAGAAGAGTCACGGCATCAAGCCTAAATCCGGAATTAAAGCGAGAGATGATCGACGATCTTGACGCCAAGCTCAACGAGTACCTCAAGGTCATGCCGTTATTAAAAGAAAAGGCGGATTTGCCGTTTATGGAAACAACATTCTAGCGGGGGCATAGAATGCAGTTAGGACAGTTTGCCGAGAGCAAGGCTCAGGCTGAGGTCGCGGCCCTGCTGGACAGTGGCCTCACAAAGAAAGAGGCGGCTCATAAGCTGGGCATCGGAGAGCGTAATGTCTACCGCACCGTAACCCGTATTAAGGCAAACGCGGCGAGGCGAGGTTACAGCCCAGACCACGATATGACGCATGTTGTGCCCGAAGGGTACAAGATCAAGGGCGTATCCACCTACTACAATGAAGACGGCAAGCCAACCGGCCAGTGGGTTAAGTCTGCCACCGACGAGCAACAAAGAGTAGAGGCCCTGCTCAAGGCCGTTGAAGATGCGGCAACTGCGCTCCCGAAGTTCAAGCCCGCCAAGCCTCCAAGGCAGTCCGATTCAGATCTCGCCTCTCTCTTGACCATCACTGACTTTCATCTCGGCATGAAGGCGTGGCGAGCTTCTGATGGTGACGACTGGGACGTAACGATTGCTAGAGACGTGTTCATGAACGCTGTGCATGACATGTTAAAGGCATCGCCTAACTCCGAAGTCGGCATTCTTAACCAGCTTGGCGACTTTCTCCACTGGGACGGACTTGTTCAGGTTACGCCCACCTCCGGGCATCACCTTACCGGGGACGACCGCTATTCCAAACTTGTTGAGCTTAGCATCAATGTAATGACCGAAGCCGTGCATCTGATGCTAAAGAAGTATCAGCGCGTGGTAGTGGTTCAGGCCGAAGGCAATCACGACCTCGCCTCCAGCGTCTGGATGCGTAAGTTCCTAAAGCACAGGTTTCAGGACGAGCCGCGTGTCGAAGTAATCGACAACGAGTTTCCTTACTATGCTTACTTGCATGGCAAGATCATGCTTGGTTTCCATCACGGCCATAAGCTACGCATGGCGCAACTGCAAAAGCTGTTTGCTTCCGAGCCAAGGTTCAGAGAGATGTGGGGCGCCTCGGATCATGCGTATTTACACTGCGGCCACCTGCATCATGAGCGGGTTCTGGATGATGCTGGGTGTACCGTGGAACAGCATCCAACCCTGTCTGCCAGAGATAATTATGCAAGCTCCAATGGCTATGTCAGCCAGCGTGGTGCTAAGATCATTACCTATGACAAGTCAGAGGGAGAAGTCCACCGAGTAACAGTGAGGCCAAGGCATGACAAAAGTTCTTGATTTTAAACGCCCCACTGCGTGGGAGTCGGCGCAGGAAATGGCAGAGGCTTTTGCAGAAAGGCTTAGTGATGATGATGACGGACTTGCATCAAACCTTCACAGTGCGATCATTGTCTACCGACTAAAAGATGGTAGCGTCACCTTTGAGTGTAGCGGCCATGCCAACGTGCTGGATGTCGGCATGATGGCCTCGGCGGTCCACTTAGCTTGTATCTACGAGTTGACGGGCGCCGAAGACGAGGTCATACACTAGAAAAAAGAAACGCCGCGCCAGACATTAACAGCACCACCACAAACGGAACCAGCCATTCGGCGCAGGTTAATTCCCTCAGCATCTCCTCTTTACATCTTTCGCACAAAGCGTCCTTGATTGGGACGCCCGACTTGTTACATCTATAGCAGTGTCTCATAAGTATCCCTCAGTCCTGTAACTAAATTTAGTTACAACAAGCCATCCCTACAGGTAGCTCTCAAACCGCTCCCATAGCTGATTCATCGGCATCATCTCGGAGTATTTTATCTTGCCAGCATCGGCTTCTTCTGCGTAGCCGTCTTTATCTAGGTCGCCAGCAGACACAATCCTTGCGTTTTCCCAGAACCATCGCTTTGTACACCAAGACAGTAGCTCAATGCTGTTGCTGTCTCGCTCATTCATGCTGGCAAAAACATAAACGTCTACGTCATAATCTTTTTGACTAAGCGTAACGTGGGCGTCGTAGTATGGCTTGGCTGTTACTGTCCGACGCTTAGTCTTGACATCCACAGTGACCGACTTGTCGCCATTCAGGCGAACGATGAAGTCTACAGGGCCGGCCTGCCCACCCATCCATGAGAAGCTGGGCGAATGAAGGCAAAGTAGCTTGGCGAATTCAGCCTCCCCGAACCTGCCGGCGATCTGGCCTTCCCCGTTCTCGCATATCGTGTGGCGGTTGAACCTTGACCCAGTGTAAAAGGCTTCAGTCTGAGATCTCATCTGCATCAAGCGACTCTTTCGCCTTGTTCAACCTTCGCATGGCATCCCTCAGGACATCCAGTGTGTCTGCGTTAGCGCCAGCAATAGAGGCTATGCGGTCCAGCGACGCCTCGATCTCCTCTATTCTGTCTAAAATGTCCTGAGTAAAATTGTTCATGGACGTAAGCACGTCTGCGTAGGCTTCGCCCTCTAGCTCCACCTTAATCTTGGTCATCTATCGCCCTCCGCAGGCGGTATGTAATAGCCAATTTCTGCGGCTACACGACAAAGCGTTTCAATTAAATCTGAATAGTCGCCTCTACTGGCGTCCCCGCTCCGCTTTGCCGGCCTCCTTCGCATGCCAAACTTGGTCGCATGCTCAGTGGATCCGTAGCACTGGCACAGCATTTCTTCGTGCATCTCGTCGGGCGTCATACCGCAGAATCGGGCGAACTCAGCGCACTGCTTCCGGTAGTAATTCTCTTGAGGGCGCGTTCTGGCGCTACGCAGTGGCTTGATCTCAATGGTCACGCCGTGAGGCGCCTGTTTGTTGGTGTCAACCAGATCCCGAACCGCATCGGGAAAAGCGGAAGACAGGAACTGAAAGACATTCATCAGTTGGATGGATTTATTGCGCGGTATGTGCAACTGCATTTTTCTGCTCCTTGGTCTGGAATGGGCGGTACTGATAGAGGGGGCACTTGTGTGATGTGCATTCTCTAATCAAGCGCTTGAATCCTGACTCCATGTGGTCATCAGTGCACCCCATGCAGTGGGCGCACATGGCATCAATCGCCTTCTTTCTGGTTGGGTGAGCCCTTAGTCTCACAATGGGGTTGTGCTCAGGCATTTTTATCTCCCTTGATTACGATAACGCCTTGGTCGATCCTTCTGATTATTGTCTGAATAATCAGGAATAAAAACTGCTCGCTTTGGTCTATCTTCTTGTCGAAAGATGAGCCATCAAACGCCACATCAAACTTGTGGTGGCACCTATGACAAAGGTCGGCGATGCACAAGTCATGAGGCTTGTGTCCGGTCCCTTTGCCTAGCAGGTGGCTCCGCAAGCCAGTGTAGTGCGCCGCAACCACAGTCCCATCTCTGGCACCGCAGTTGAGGCACGCCTGATCCTTGGCCGCGTCGAGCAGTTTCTTCGAGCGAATCAAAACGGAATGTCATCCTCTTCATACAGGACCGGTTGCGGCTGAGGTGGAGGTGGAGGTGGAGATGCGGCTTCCTCACCATCCCAGTAAACCTCACCTGTTACATACTGGTATGGCTGTCCGGTGTCCTGTGCTTTTCTGTCCCACGCCGCAATCTTAATCTTGACCGGCTCGCCCTTCTTGCCCATAGCAATCAAGCCCTTGAGCTGTTCGCGAGAAATAGCGAGCGTCCCTGTGCGGTCTGGGTGGTTCGCCTTGTTTTTCTCTGAGTTGACCCAGAGGCCCCCTTCGGTCTTATGATACTTGCTCATCAGTTAGCCTCCTTTAGCTTTGATCTGGCCGCTGTGAAATGCGACCTGAGTGTTTCGTAGTGTTCATTGAAGTTGCTGTCCAGCAGATCAATCACCTGCTTGTTCTGCTTCCAAAAATCAATCAGCTCGCCCTCAGACCCTGACGCGAAAGTGTCCACGGTCTCCTTCATAAACGCCACGACGTTAGCGGCCTCTTCTGCCGAACCAATGCTCGGGGATATCGCGCCATCACTGCCGGCCTTTATGGGCGTAACATTGCTTGGCTCTTCTATCTTTTTGGGAGCGGCCTTTTTGGCTGGCGGCGCCTTTGTGTTCTTCCCTTTGAATCCGTCCTCTGCCGCATTGGCGTCATCATCTTCGTCAGACTCAATACCAAACGCGCTACAGATGCCGTACCGCTTTGCGTAGGTGCAGGCGGATCCGGTGCCCTGTGCTGTGAACTTGTCAATGAGAACGTGCGGCCCATCTAGCGTCATCGTTTCGCCAGAGCGGTGAATGATGATCGTTTGAGCCATGATTGACTTCTCGCCATTCACGATGTTCTGAACAAAGGTCAGCCCGTGAGTAGAGAGCGGCTCCCTGATGTGCGAGATCAGATCTTCCAGCTTGCAATACTTGCTCTTGAAATGCGGGTTGATTGAGTTTTTCTCTGGGTTAGCAAGAACGCCTCTCAAGGTAACAAGGGCGCTGTGCAACGTGTCAGAGGAGGTATCCTTTTTTGTAGACATTGCTTACTCCTAGTGCTTTCCAAACTTCGTTAGGTTTCATTTTGTAGAACTCGGCGGTTGTCAGCTCACCGATATACTTGTCGGCCAAATAAAACAACAGCCGGTTTCCATTGACAGTGATCTGCAATTTAGGCGTGGACGCCTGCATCATGCCTACCACTCTCGTATAGAACTCAGGGTCAGTGCCCAGCGGGTCGCTCACACTTCCTCTCCGTATTGATCGCAGAATTGCGCCACTCGGCACCAGTTATCCTCGCAACGAGTGCACTTTCCCACTCGTTCCTCGACGCTAAGCCCCGCGCCTGACTGCTGGGCAATGTAGTCTTCAGCAGACTGCCGGTCAGAAAAGACGCGCTTGGCGCGCTTCTGGCCTTTTGCCATTACCGCGAATGAGCTGTCCTTTTTCCAGCGCTCTTCATCTGAGCACAGTGGCAGGTTGCCTCCGGTCAATCGCTCAAACTCGGCGTCCTGATGGAGCTTGACTCTGCCACGAACATACTTTTCCCTGACTTGTTGAGACCAAAGAGGAATATCCACGATCACCAAAGGGGCTTTCGGATAATTCTCCTCAAATGCGGCCTTGGAGCGTTGCCAATCTCGCAGTACCGCAACGACCTGTAGCTGGTTCACCTCAATGTCTTTTGACTGCTCAACAAGCCAAGCATAGAAATTGAGCTGGTTGTGCCACTCTTTCTTGCCATAGATCACAGACCAGACCGACGTGCATTTGTAGTCGAGAACGGTAACTGAACCATCGTCCTCTGATCGCTGAACGTCAATCGCCCCGCTGATCACCCAGTTGTCCACCTCTGCGTACAGGCGCTCCTCGACAATGTGCCCCTCTGACTGGTGTTGCTCGAACATGTGATGCACCGAGGTGCCCAACACTGACCACAACATGTCCGACGCATCCTCGAAGATCTCGTCGTCGTGCTCTTTCCTGAGTATGCGAACCCGTGGCGAATCTATGAGCTGAGTGACCGAGCGGTTGCTTGATCCTCGACTGTAGTCGCTGTGCGTGAGCGCCTTGAATACAGGCTCAGGAAGATTGTGCTGGTTGGTGACGATCATATAACTCTAAACACCCTCATCTGTTCGCCGTCCTGAACGACGCTGAACTTCTTCGGTGGGTTCTGTTTCTGAAAGCGGGTCACCCTCTGCCTGAGAGCTTGGATTGATCTGGCGTCGCTCGAAAGTACGGGCGCCACGAAGGAGTCCCCTATCTCCATCGCCGTAAATGGTAACTCTGGCAAGTGGGTGCGATTCGGCATCGGTACACCCTTCTCTATCTGGATAGTTGTCATACTGCTCGTTCTCCTCTTGCAGTCGATAAACATAACGGCCCATCTTGCTCACGATCGAACCTCCCTGCTAATGTTCGGACTCAATTATATGACGGGCTGTAGCTATGTCAATAAGTATTGTTGTAACTGGGGAGCCGTGTAGCAAGGCAAATAGTCGTAGGCTTGTCAAGAGTAAAAGTGGGCGCCCGCTGTTCATCAAATCGCAAAAAGCACTGGACTATGTCAAGTCTTTTAGTCAGCAATGCCCACAGCTTGATGAGCCATTCACTGAGGACGTTGCCGTAGACATCAAAATCTTTTACGCCAGTCGCCGACCTGACCTTGATGAGTCGTTAATACTGGACTGCTTGCAGGGACTGGTGTATAAGAATGATCGTCAGGTGAAAGAAAAACATATCTATTGGGGCGGGGTTGACAAGGAAAACCCTCGGGCAGAAATACATGTCAGACACCTATAAGATGGTCTACGGGAAGGTGATATTCCAAGCCATCCGCGACTTGATCGGTAGCCAGCCTCAAGAAAAAGCGGACGCCATCAGGTACTTGCAGTCCCCCGCCTTTCTTTCCCATTGCGAAATTGCCGGTTATCCGGTGGGCCTCCAAGACGCCCTCGACGAAATGCTTCTGCTCAGTCAAACCGAACAGCAGGTAGTCGCGAGGATGGTGATGGAGGAGTTGCGGTAAAAAAAGCCCCCTGTGGCGGGGGCTAAGTTTGGACTTTAGGAGTGTTTCATCTAGGACTGTTCTAGTCTAGGACATTACTAATTGTTAAAAATAGTAATGAACTAAGCTGTTTCTTTCCTAGTCTAGGACAGTACTAGAGTCTACCAATATCACAAAAATAGGAGGTAGGCAAGTGCTATGAGTTTGGACGAGTATGTGCTGGGGCACCAAAGTGACTCAAGGGTCAAGTGCCCAGAGTGCGGCGATCAGCGCAAAAAAAAGAATCAAAAGACATTTTCAATCACAATTAAACCAGACCACTCACTGTACCACTGCCACCACTGTGGCCTGTCCGGTGCGGTAAAGCGGCGCAAATTTTACGAGGCTCACATGGAGAAGGTTGTCAGGATACCCACGCAATTAAATTACAACGTCGATCTTATCAGGGGATTTTTTGAGGGGCGCGGCGTACATCTGGATACTCTTGACAACTTACCAGCAATGACCACTGGAACCCGACATTTCCACGGCGAAATGAAGGAAGCAGTCGGATTCATTTATGGCCCACGGGAAAACCCCACCGCAATCAAGTGGCGATCCGTTGACGGGAAGGCATTTTCCTGTGATGGGGCGCCCCGATCTTTTTACGGCATCGAAAACGTGGAAGATAGCGACGAGGATTTAACGATAGTCGAGGGCGAGTGTGATGTTATTGCCTTGGCGAGCGTCGGAATTAGAGCCGTGTCATGCCCGAATGGGGCGCCGGCGAAGGTAAGCCAAAATCGGGTCTCTCCGGAGGAAGATAATAAATTCTCTTACATCTGGGAGGAGCGTGAGCGTCTGGAGCGATGCAAGAAGATTGTTCTTGCGACTGACAACGATCAGGCTGGAGAGGCGCTTGCAGAGGAAATAGCGCGTCGGGTGGGTCGAGCCAAGTGCTGGCGGGTCAAGTTTCCGGAGGAGATCAAGGACGGGAATGATGCGGTACAGCGTCTTGGCCCAGAAGAAACCCACAATCTATTCGATAACCCTGAGCCGGTTCCTCTCTCTGGGGTGTATGGTGCAGTGGATTATTTTGATGACGTGCGTGAGATTTATGCCAATGGGCATGGTCGGGGCGCGTCCACGGGGATGCCTGCTATAGATGACTTGTTCACAATAGCTGAGGGACAGCTTTCCATCGTGACGGGCATGCCCAGTTCGGGTAAGTCTGAGTTTATAGATCAGATCATGGTAAACCTAGCTCAGCGTGAGTCATGGAAGTTTGCGGTTTGTTCGTTTGAGAACCCGCCCCACATGCACATCGCCAAGCTGGCAGAGAAAGTGACGGGCAAGCCATTCTATGATGGCCTTGGCCCCAGAATGACCGAGGAAGATCTCGCTGATGCAGTCGAGTTCATTAATGATCACTTTGTCTTCCTTGAATCCAAGGACGGCGGCATGAGCACCATTGAGAGTGTGATTGACAGAACAAAGCAGGCAGTGATGCGGCTTGGAGTGAGAGGTCTCGTCATTGACCCGTATAACTACATAGAACAGACCGGTGCAGAGGAGCATTCTGGAATCAGCTATATGCTCAGTAAGATCACTTCATTTGCCAAGGCCCACGGCATCCATGTCTGGTTTGTCGCCCACCCGCAGAAAATGTACCCGAAAGAAGATGGCACCTACGCCGTACCCAAGGGGATGAATATCTCTGGATCTGCGGCATGGTTTGCCAAGGCAGATCTGGGCATCACTGTGCATCGGGCAGAAGACTGTGTCGAAATTCACTGCTGGAAGTCGAGGTTTAAGTGGGTTGGCCAGCAGGGTATGGCCTGCCTTACATATAATTTGTCAAACGGCAGGTATGAAGGATTCAATCCGCCCGAGCCGGCAGTCAATTTAAGCTCCTTAAAGGGAGTGAGCCGGAGCTGGGAGGACTTCGATGATGAGTTCTAAGGAGTCGGTCGAGGATTTTATCAGGCGGGGAGGTGTTATTCAGGTGTGTGATCCTGAGCCAGAACCGCCGGTTTTGATTAAGCCGCGCTATGGCAACGCCCAGAAAAAGCATTTTTTGGAGGGCGATAAATCTAGATCTCAACAGGCGAGTCGGAAAGGTGCTGTTCGATATGGCCGTTGCAGTTAAGTTGTTGAGCGCAGTCAAGAAACAGCGTTCCAATCCCTACGTTGCCGTTGGTGTCGATACTCGCTCAGGGAAAATTATCCGGGGACAATTCTATTATGTCTGACAAGTCACACACAGACCTTGGCACCAGTGAGATTTACAAGCGCCACAGCGTGATGGTGGAGGGCGGTAAGATGCCCCGCGCCAAGGTGATGGATCAGACGCTGATCGACAGGTATCTCATTGATGGGATTTTGACATTACAGGAGCATCAGGCTGGAGAATATATTCTCAGTCAAAGCGCGCAGGCGGGGATGTATGTGAGGCCGCTTAGATTTGAGGCGAGCACAGGAGGGAAGCGTGCTGAAGATCCTATGGCCAATGACAGTCTGATGCGGTTTGGGCGCACCATGAAGCTGATCTCAGATCGCTACGGGCCATATCACAGGTATTTGGTGGAGGAGGTGATTATCCACGGCTGGGATGTATCTCAGGATCCCAAGAAGCTGAAGGCGCTCAAGGAGGGTCTATCTTGGGTCGCTGAAAGAAGGATGGCAGGGGGGAGAAATCCGGTGAGGCACTTGCGTGGGAAATGAGAACAAGAACGCTCCGGATCTTATCCATGACTTGTTGGAGATACCGACAGTTAGCTTCACTATCGAAGACGTTGAAGAGTTTTTGGGGGTAAGTAGGCTGAGAGCGAGGGCGGTTTTGGTGTATGCCCTGCAAGAGGAAAAGATCAGAACTGTGATTGATCACAACAGCGATGAAAGTCGCAGGCTGTCCCTTTATGACAAGGCAAGCTGGCACCGCGAGTGGGTGACAAAGAAATGGTGCGGCGGTTGAGGATATCTCGGTCATGAGTCGGCCCCCCGAAATACCATCTAGCCACGCCGCCGCTCGCGGAGGGAGTGATGGGGCCTGAATTACTATACCACTAATCTTCTCTCGGATAGCTAGTCCAAAACGAATAGCCATATTTCTCCGCGTTGCGGATGTAGCGCATGAGGGTGGATTGACTCACCCTCATCATGATGGCGATCTGCCACCAGCAGTTGCCTTCCTCATAAAGCTCTAGGGCCTCTGCGACCTGCTCTTTGCTGAGGGCGTGCTGGCGACCCGCAATGGCGCCCATTAGGACGCCAATACCGCGATGGCGAACATGACCATCGTGGAGAACGAGCACATTGCGGATATGACTGCGGCTAGAAATAAGCGGTCATATTGGCTCGCAATCTGGGTCATGTCGGGCAGAACATACTGGTGCTTGATAACCGGTTTTTCCTGCGGTTTCGGGACGGCTTTCTTTGCCGGCCTGTATTTGGCGAAACGCTGGGATTTTTTCCTGAGCACAAACGCCCGCATCTGCACTGACTTCTCAGTGCGGCCCAGTGCGTTGGCGATACTCAGGTAGGACGTGTTTTCTTTTATGCCCTGAGCGAGCACATCATCCTCTGTTTTTGACCATCTTTTGTTTGCGGTACTCATGTCACTACTCCTCGCAGTTGGTTTCAGGTTTGAAATCAGGCCATGATTTGGCCTTAACTTGTTCACAGTAAAACTGTGCGTCAGCAACGGCATCCTCGTAGTCGAGGGATGACGCGGTTAAAAATAGGATCGTAGCGGCCAAAACGATAAGGGCCTCTCTGGCGTTGTCAGTCATCACCCACCTCCTTTTTGCCGCTTTCGTTGACTGCGGCGATAATCTGCACCCAGCCACGATCAGCTCCGGTCTCGCCGTTCGGGGAGTACCAGATCTCCAGCTTGTGATCTTCGTTGGCGCACTGGATTACCAAGCACCCCCCGAAATCCGGTTGGTAGCCATCGGTCATTTGAGAAACTTTGAATTTTTGAGACATCCATACTGGCTTTTCTCTCATTTGCACGCCTCCCGCTCAATCAGTATGTCGAGGTAGTGGCGAGCCTTCCTGAGGTCTTCCACGCCATCAGCATGCTTGTATTTCCATCGGGTTATGTACTTGATAACGGCGTGCTCACAGATCCCCAGACCGTTCTCCAGCGCATATTCCAGCGGCTGGATTTTCATCTGCTTGTAGTGGTCGCCGCCCACTTGGGTGTCGAGGCTAGACATAAGCATCCTCCTCGGCGTAGCAACCACCGACGATGACGCCGTTACCGTCTAACATGTCAACCTCACCGAATCGCAAAACGTCGTCCGCACTAAACCCGTACTGGTCTGCGGCTCGGCGCATAGCAGATTCGCTGGAGAAATGTTGCCGTGGGCCACCGTTAAACCAGAGAACAAACTCCTGATCTGGCATGTCATCGGCGTTTGGGCAGTTGGGGTGGTGGCCGTTTACCACCAAACATTCTCTACATAACATCATGCTCACTCCTCATCTGATGTGACTGGCTTTAATTCTGGCCGCATCCACTTCTCGCAGGCCACGCATCTGTGCTCATGCTCACGCACAAATTCTTCATCCACGACAAAGACCTGCCGCCCAATGTCCCAATGGACAGGACTGAATATGTCTAAACGGCTAGATCCGCATCGCGTACAAACAAGATCTGATCGCATCTGATACTCCTGAATCAAACACGATTTGAAGATAACACCCCATGACGATTACGTCTATGGATTTTTACGACTTAACTCTCCTCGCTACTATCATCTGCTTTTTGCTCAGCTATTCTTCTGGCCTCCTTAATCAGTTGGATGGCGTCCTCTCGGCTCGGAGAACAGTCCATCGCGCACCACATCAGGATATGCAGGGCGCCGACAATCGAGCCGGTCATCTCCTCATAAGTGTCATCCATCTTTTTGGCGTGCAGTGCATCAATTAGATCCAGCGCACGATCGCCGCCAAATTCAAACGCCGCCTTGAATCTCTGCTTGACCTTGTCACTAGAATCAAAAGGGCGAAACTCAACAACCTTACCCATCACGAAATACCTCACTTAACTTGTTAAAAATAAGGGGGCGAACCCCCTCAGTGAATTATCCGGACGCCTTGCTCTGCCCAGAATGCGATCAACTCCGCAACAACCTCGGGAGGCCATACGGAATCGACTGACCCGTCTGGGCCAGCCATCTCTGCGGCCATAGCGAGCGCCGCGTTTGCATCGTGAGGTTGCCCTATCGGGACAACGTCATCGTCAATAAGAGCAAGCCACTGCTCAGATACTGGCGTTGGTTTCTGCATCTATTCCTCCCCTTTACTTGTTAAAAATAAGGGGGCGCGTGGCCCCCGTGGATTACGCCGCCTGAGCGACGATGGTGTCGGCACCGGACTCGGCGATCATGCGTCGAATGTAGGGCACCGGCTCACTGTCGAGCACGACAACCAGATTGTCGCGCTGGGCGAGAGACTGCCAGTCATCGTCGCCCATCTCGCCATCGGTGAACACGATAACCAGATCAGACTCCAGACCGTTGTGCTCAAGCCACTCGACACCAGCGGTCATGTAGGTGCCACCGCCGCAGGGCGCCTCAAGGTCGAGCAGGTCTGCACCGGAATGCACCTCGTCGGAGCTGTGGAAACGATGATTAGTCCAAGCAACCACAACACCGTCACGCGGCTGGAGCGTGTCGATCAGTGACGCAGACTCGATCATGAATTGATTGAGCATGTCGCGGCTGACTGATGACGAGATGTCAACCACAATGGAAACGCGCCCGATCTGACCGATTGACGTGGGGCTGATCACGCCCAGCGTCGAGAACCGGCGGCGGTGGATGCGAGACCATGTAGTCTGACCGCCATTGCCGGCACGATTGAACCGGTCGGCAAGCTCTGCACGCCAGTCGGTGTCGGATGAATGACTGGGTCGGTAGCGGTGCGAACCCTCGCGGATAGACTCGGGGAGTCGCGCAGGGTCTCGACCATCTTTGCCAAGCTGTTCGATGCCATCGTCCACTGATGAGCGGATGTCGTGCTCATCTTCGCGTGCGGCGGCTTCCTGCTCCTCATCGGTGCCCTCATACTCAGGCGTCAGATGATGATCGTGACCGGCAGGTTCAGGCAGATCGGACGGCTCGCCGGGGTCGCCGCTTGTGTCTGACTCGTCAGCAGTAACAGACTGGTCGCCGTCGTCGCTAGACTCGGGGGCAGAGTCGCCGCCAGACTGGTCGCTGTCGTTGGAGTCTGCACTGGGGTCGCCCTTGATGTCATCATCGTCATCCTGCTTCTGGTACAGGTCGGCATAGACCGAATCGACAATGTCATCGCGCCCGTAGTCATCGGAGTAACAGCCCTGCGGGATAGGCTCAAAACCCATCGCTTTGCAGTCGGAGTTGATAACGTAGTCAGCGGCGCGATTGTAGAGCCGGTGATCGAACGAAACGCTGGGTCGAAAGAATCCGCGATCCTGATACGCCTTGCCGCGCTGGGGGTGCCGCAGGATTATATGTGACACCTCATGAGCAAGCAGGAACGCCCGCTGTGAGTCCGACTCAAGCCCGCGAAAGAACTCAGGGCTGATGTAAACATAGACGCCGTCAGTGGCGGCGGTGCTGATCTTGTCGGTCCAGATCACCTCAGTGGCGAGGAGCACGCTGTAGTGAACGGGTGCTTTGGTTTGCAGGCTGATCAGCGCCGCAATGTAGCGGCGCGAGTTGGTGAGATCAGCAGTGGGCGCGAACAGTTTTTTGGCTCGCATGGTTACACCTCCATGCCGGCGGTCTGTGCCAGCGGTAGCAGATCATGAAATTTCTGGATGAACGCAACAGCGACATCCGACGTGAGCACCCAGCCGTTTCGGGCTGAGGCGCGGAGCAGTTTGGAACCCAGCGACACCTGCAAGTCGGGACGCAGGCGCGTGACATAGGCCAGTGCCGCCTCGCCGGTATCGGCGTCGTGGGCCGAGTTGATGGCGCGGTTGGCGGCCAGCAGTTGGTAGCCCGTTGCGTCTGGCACGTTGGCACCAGTGGGGTCGGCGAATATCTCAGCCGCAGTCGGCACCTGATCAGCCATCGCAATGTGGCGGGACAGCATGCCAGCGGCGCGGTTGCCAATGTTGGCGGCGAGCAGTGACTCGACATATGACGGGATGGCCATGCCGTCGAAGTCAGCCGAATCCATAAACGCCGTCAGGTGTTGAGCGGCGCGTACCAGCGAGCGCGGGGTGCAGAATGGCCCGTCTTCAGTGGGAACGCAGTCGGCGAAAAAGCCGTCATCTGCATAGGCCAGCGCGCAGTCGATAGCGAGCGGGTTGACGCCATTATCAGCGGCCCATTCGGCCCACTGTTGGACGGCTCCACTCTTGACATCAAACCGAAGCTCAAACACCGCGCACCGATTGAGCAGGTGCGAGAGCATGCGGGTAGCACCTGACTTGTCAGAGGTACGGTTGCCAGTGAAACAAACGATCCAGCCGTCAGGGATGGGGTGCCCACCGATAGTGCGCTCAGCGGGGTCGAGCAGGTCGGCCAGCACCTTCTGAACATCAGCGGTTGCCTGCATCAGCTCGTCGATCAGGATGATGCCGTATTCCTTGCCGGTCTCCCTGATCTTGGTGATCAGCGGCGCGACAGTGAAGGTGGTGCGGAGATTGCCGTCTGCATCCTTGGATGGCAGTGCGACACCAGCAATCTCAGCGGAGTCGCGATTGGCAACGCGCTCCTGAATGAAGCCCAGTTGATCGGCAGAAACGCCGACATGCTCCGCGTACAAGTCGCGGAACCAGCCTTTGAAGTACTGGGTCTTGCCGACACCCACGGGGCCGATCAGGCCCACGGGTTGCTGATTGCCGCTGGCGAGCACCAGCGGGACGATCTGTTGAAATTGAGCGATAGTGGTTTTAACGTGTGCCATGTTGAATCCCTCCCTAGAGATCAATTAGTCGATAAGGTCAGCGAGCAGTGAGTCGCCGACGATCACGTTGGATGCCGCAGGTGCGACGGGTGTTGCGGTTGATGGTGCCTTTGCCACAGCGGCAAGTGCCTTGCTGGCAGTGCCAGCGGCGCGGATCGCTTGGTTGCGGCGAGTCGCGTTGTGCTTGACCTGTTCAATGTTAGGTATCGAGCCGATACGCTGGTCGATCAGGTCAGCAACCTCCAGCACGCGGGGGTCGTTGTCATAGCCCTCGACCATACCGCGCAGTAGCGTGGCGTGGCGCTTGGCATTGTCGAGCAGTGACTGGTGCAGGCGCTTGCCTTCAGTCAGTTGCTTCTCGACAACATCCATGTGCTTCTGAGCGCCTTCGATAGCGGCCTGTTTCGCGCCGTCGAGTTGCTTGCTGAGCCGGTCATGATGACGCTGTGCAATGTCAGCGGCGAGACCGGCAGGCAGTGCGAGGCTGTCGACATTGAACACGGGCAGAGGCTCAGGCGCGCCGATATTCACGCGGTACTTGCCAGCTAACACGTCAGGATCAGGCATATCCACGTCGGACACGCGGCCCAGATCAAGGCGGTTGCGAGCCGCATAATACCCGCGATAGTCGGGCATGAATGCGTCGAGCGCGGCGAATGCCTCAGCCTTCAGCTCTGCCAGCTTGGTGATCACCTCAGGCACCCGTGACACGGGCACCAGCCGCTTGCCACGTTTCTGCTGGCCGTCCTCAGCGTCGGTGAATGGCAGGGTGTTTTCGTAAAGCCAAGTGCGGACGCTGGCAAACTTGCTGTTGACTTGTTTCAAGTCGGTAGTGAGTGTGCCCAGCGATCCCACGCGGGTCCGTACTGGCACAGTGTGATTTACCTTGCACTCGCTAGCGGCGGCATCGGATGCCACTGCTGAGTGCTTCATTGGGTCGGCGCGTCCGATACTGATGTCGAGCACCATGAAATTGTTGGCGATAGATTGTTGCATGTTCATATTGATTCACTCCCTTGTGAAAGTTGGGTTTGAGCGGGAACGCTCACAAATGCCCACCGTGAGATGGGCATGGTGAAAGCTCCCTGCTATTGCAGTCCCTTGCCGATTAGCTCGCCGCGAAACATTCCTGCGCGGCGGCTGGGGAAGATGCGGCGTTGCTTGAACCGTTGCCGCACCTGTTGTGAGCGCAATTTGGTACAGCGGCGCGCCTGTTTGATGTGCCGCTCAAATCGCAGATTGAGTATCGGGCTGTTGCCAGCCGCGTGACACTCGACGTGGATAACCCGCCAATCCCACTGCGCGGGGTTGCGAGCCTCACGGCGAGACTGCAACTGCTCTAGATGTATTGCCATTAAAATTCATCTCCCTCAATTCTTGCTTCGATGTTGGGCAAGTGCCTGCCCACCCGATCAAGCTCTTCCTGAGCGCGTTGCAGTGCCTCTTTCGCACCCAGCTTGGTGACAGACCATGCATGCCCCATAACGAATGGCTCATCAGTGCCGCGCATTCGGTGGGTGACCATAATCCATTGCTCCTTGCTACGGGCATCGGGATTCAGCTCATCGAGAACGTAGGTGCCTGACTGGTTAAGCATTTTGGGTTTGGTGTTACTCATAGTGATTCACTCCCTAGTGAATTGGTTTCGGCCAGCATCAGGCCATCATCAGTGCCACTGCTATGTGGCAGACCTCGGGGGCACATGGCCCCCTGTTAATTAGAACTCATCCTCGCGCCTTCGTATTTCCATCGCGCAGTAGTGAGCCTCGTCAGCGTATTGATCGCATTTTGGGTTATCCGGATTTGCGGCCATCGCCCTGCGACAGTCGCCCAGCGCATAAAACAGCGCATCCAAATCACGCTTTCTGCACAGCTCTTGATACTCGCTGTGCCACTGATGTTGCCCGTAGGTGTATTGCATGTGATCACTCCCTAGTGAATGGGTTGGTATTGAGCAGAGCGCTCAGGCATACCCAACGCGCAGTGCGGTGGGCATGGTGAATGCTCTGGTGTTACTCGTCACGGCCACTCCCTACCTGCCTCCGCTGTACCCGTTTTATTGCTTCCTGCAATCCAGCATGGTTATGCACTGCCCTTCGCGAGGGAGAGGGGGTCTCGGTGCGCTAGTGGATTAGTCAACACGGTGGTGGTGGGGGAATAGCCGCCATACCAATGCGGGGATAGTGGTATGCCTATCTGTCACCGTTCTCGCCGTCGCCTATCCCTATGGGGGTCTCTGGATCTGTTTGGGTCATCGAATGCGGTGCCGCTCGTTTGCTCAGAACAGGATGGCTTGAATCACCCCGATGCTGGCCGCTCAGGTTGGGAAGGGTTGAGGCCCTGCGGGATTGGGTGCCGGCTCCCCGTCGCCGGTACTACAAACTACAAAGCGAATTATGCCGACCCTGAGCATAGTGTCAACATGTCTGAGATAAATAATTGTCACAATGTCACATCCCCCAGAAACAGGTCAGATAGGTCAGGTTCGGTCAGGGAAGTCTTGGTGCCTTCTATAGCAAAAAAAAATTAGGTGTCTGGGGGTGGGTTCGTGGGGTGCTGGCGCCTTGCTGTTAACAAATCACAGAAAAGACTTGACACGCTCAGGAGGCTCTCAGAGGCCCTGTGAGCGATTTTAGGCTCAGGTAATGCCAGCGTATGGGGTAGGTGCTTAAAATGCCGTGACGGGCCATTTAGGGGCCTGTATGTATGTACAGCAATTTTTGGTAAAAACGACTTTGTCAAGACTTTTTATTTCTTTGTATATCAATGACTTATGAGACTTGTATTCGCAATCATATTCTAGACATATAGTCAACACCTTTATCGAGATTATTTTCATTCGGTTTGACCTTCCGGTATGATCGCTCCGTTGCTACTGACAAGTGAGAGGCAGAGATGGGCAAGACAAGGGACGGGCTGACAGCCAAGCAAATGCACTTTGCGCGGTGCGTGGCATCAGGCATGCCGCAGGCTGAGGCGTATCGGGAAGCGTATGACGTGACAGCGGAGGGCAAGACTGCAACGCATCGTGAGGCGGCGAGCCGATTGATGGCGAGGGCTGACATCAAGGCAAGGGTGGATGCGCTGATAGCGCAGAGGGAGCGGTCGATACTAGCCTCCTCGCTCTCAGACCGTGAGAGAGTCCTGAGCAAGCTACGCCACTGGGTGGACCATGCAGAGGCCGGGGACAGCAACCGCATCCGCAGTGCTGAGCTATTGGGCAAGTCAGTGGGCCTGTTCAGGGATGTTGTAGAGACCAGCGAGAGCAAGACCAGCGACGAGTTGCTCGCTGAGCTGGAGACCATGCTGGAGTCGGTCGCAGATGATGCCGAAACGCCAGACGAATCCGAGCAAATGCCAGAACAAACTATCATGCACTAGCCGACCCCCACCCCCCCCTGACAGAGCGCGGGTACCTGCATCGTATATACATA
>Ga0098074_1000602_pt1 | contig 22836 bp, 22 predicted proteins | sample 32_taG_FD_75064 | JGI IMG/M metagenome (GOLD analysis project Ga0098074, IMG submission 75064) | Marine viral communities from the Gulf of Mexico - 32_GoM_OMZ_CsCl metaG | ecosystem: Environmental > Aquatic > Marine > Oceanic | place: Atlantic Ocean: Gulf of Mexico | collected 2015-07-12
CTGGATGCGATGGTCCTGTTTGCCCTTGGCCTTGCCATATCGGCCATCGCTGCCTTTGAGGGGCGCAAGGCGGATGCATCCTTCCCCGGTTTCAGCGACGCTGCCCGTGGCATCGAGCGCTCTCGCAGAGACCTTCAGGATGCGCTGGACGACTACTATGACAGCTATGAAGACGCGCTCGAGGATGCCGAGAAGGATTTTGGCAAGCTCAGCCCGAAGCAGAAGGTGGGGCTCCGTAGAGCGATGGATGCGCGGGTGTCGCCCTTCCGCCGCCTGCTTGAGACAGACCCTGACATCATGCGTGATGAATTCGACGTGCCGGAAGAGGTTGTCGAGCATATTTCCGGCAAGAAACCAAAAATCATGCCGCGCGCGGAGAATGACGCATGAGCCGCAGGCGCAGACAACGCCAGCGCCGGATGGCCTATATCAATTTCGCGATAATCGCCCTGCTGATCGCCGGCGGCGTGGCGGCGTTCCAGTTCCTCAAGCCCGTCCCCTATGACGAACAAACGCTCTGTCTGCTGAGCGACGAGTTGCCGCCGCACACCGCCATTATTCTCGACAAGACGGATGAGTATGACGAAAGCCAGGCCGATCTAATTGCCGACCTGATCCGCCGCTCACGCGACCGGCTCGAAGTGGGCGAGCGCCTGTCCATGTTCGAACTTGACGCCGAAGGCCAGTTCGATCCGCGCGGCGAATTCTCCCTGTGCAATCCGGGCCGGGGCGGGCAGGTGAACCCGCTCTTCCGTAATCCCCGGATGATCGAGGAGCGCTACGCGACCCTTTTCGAAACACCGATGGATGCGGTGATCGATGATCTCGTCGTACCAAAGGAAGCCCCCTCCAGCCCGATCCTCGAAGCAATGGCACGGCTCGGCCAGACGGAGAACTTCTCACCCGACGCGCCCGCCCGCCGGATCGTCATCGTGTCCGATATGCTCCAGAATTCCGATCTGTTCTCAGCCTATGGCGGCGGAGGCACGCTTCCCGCCAACATGCCGCGCGCGCGTGATGTGGCTGAGGCGGTCGAGCGCCGCTATGGGCGGTCCCTATCCGGCGTAGACCTGGAGATTCGCTTGATTCCGCGCGGACGCTATACCGACATGCAACGCGGCGCGTTGAAGGAATACTGGAACGAGGTCTTTTCCGAATTGGGCCTGCAGGCCGACTGGCGAGACCTGTAGCGCCCACGGCCATTCTTCCCTGCATTTTGTCCGCACGCCCGCTTGTGGCATAATGCGGGAAAAGGATGCATCCATGGGAGGATTGCCAACAACCCGGACCGACGAGCCTCGTCTCGTTCAGCACGCTGTTTTGCTCAGCCTGTTGCTCGGCCTCTTGTTGTTTCTTGCACCGCCAGCCTGGTCGAATACCAATGATCAGCAAATCATCCCGTTCGAGATGGATTCCCAAGACCGGTTGATGGCCGAAATCTCATTTGAAAACGGGTCAACCGCTACGGCGCTTATCGATACGGCCGCCACTTTGCCGATGATTGGCGGGGCCACAGCGCGCTCGGCCGATGTCGGGGTGATCGAGGGACAGGAGCAATTTGTCGAGATACTTGGCCTTGGCGGCAAGGAAACGTTCCCCTTGATCGATTTGCCAAGTCTAAGGACAGGCTCGATTGCCCTGAGCCAGGTGCCTGCCGCCCTTGATAGCAAGATCGCCGTCAGCGGCGTGCGCAATGTACTGCCCATCAGTGCGCTGACGGGCAACGTCGTGGATTTCGATTTCGACCAGGGACATGTGACGGCCTATGATCGGCGCCCGGCCGGGCGAATGCGAGAAGTCCTCTGCAAACGGCCCCTCGTTGTTCGCAACGGACTCTATTTCGTGCAGGTTACGATCAATGGCCGGCGGGGGCTCGCCCTCATAGATACAGGTTCGACCATTACTTACATGAATTCGAAATTTGCGAGCCATGCCGGTACCAAAGTCAATGAGGATGAAACCAAGCGCCTGCTTGGGATAACCGGCGACGACTACAATATGCACGTTGCCCACGTTTCCCGTTTTGAACTGGATGACGTCGACATGACGGGGTTCAACATGATCGTATCAGACCCCGCCCTGTTCGAACATCTGGGCATGGCTGACGAACCGGTCATGATCCTTGGTATGGACTTTCTGTCACAATTCCGTGTACAGATAGATCGCGAGAATAATCTGCTCTATTTGCGAATTCGTCATAGCACAGCCAAGAAATGCCTGGTCTGCATGGAAGTGCAGTCCTATCGCAGGCGGTAATGTACCCCTAGCCGAACGCACCATAGGCATGCGTCACCGACAGGCTGATCCCGTGCAGAATCCGGTCGATGTCATCCAGCGGCGCAATGATATCCTTGTGAATGCGATCATACCCGTAGCCAGCTTGGCTCTTGGTATCATTTCCGGCCTCGGTCAGGGCTTTCAGCGGCGTATCCTGATCGCGGGAGTGCGGGAAGATCTCACGCAGCAATTCCACCGCTTCCTTGATCCGCAATTCCGCAACCATTTCGACCAGGTCGCGGCTGCTCGCATCATGACGCTCCGACAGGCGGGGCAGGCCGCCGACAATGGAGAAGGCTTTCATGATCAGCGCTTGGCGCACGGCATGCAGAACGTGCAGGTCCAATCTGCCCTCATGGCGTTCTTCCAGTGAAGGAGAGGTCTTGAGTTGGGCCAGAAGACGGTCAAACTTTCCAAGGTCCACGGACAAATAGTTCGCGATCTGGTTCATCGAAACGGACGTCTCATTGTTGCGCAGCGCGTAATAAACCCCGCGATAGGCATTCGCCTTGTCAGGGTCGGCCAGTTTCGAGTGTGCCACCCAGACGCCCGGATCATAAACGCGGGCATAGGCGCGTAGCGCGGGCAGGCTGGTCAAAAGCCGCGCGCGGGTCGCCAGCAGGATCAGGCCCTTCATGCGTGGGCTGTCATCAATCAGGTCAACCAGCCGCTCCATTTCGCGCTGCAGGGATGAGCCGATGCCAGCGGCCACATTCACTGGCATGCTGAGCTGTTGCAGCGTCGCATTGTGAGAGATCGCCCGCAGGGAGCGCGGGCCGACTGGTCCAGCGGCGCGGCGTTTCGGTCGCGAGCCCGCCTTTACCGTCAAGCCGCTGGAAAAGGCGCCCAGCAATCGACCATAGTCTGCATTGTCGAACAGGCGTTCCTGCCAGGCTCGCAGCGACCGGTAGAAGTCCCAGACAAGGTCCGTGCGCGTATAGAATGGATCCTTGGTGCGGTCGGCCGGGTCAGACAGCGTGTGGCTGCACCAGGCGGCCATCGTCGTTTCGGCCAGCGCCGGGTTGGCGAAGTGAAGGAAGCCATCACCGCCCTGAAAACTGACCTCATGACGGAGCTGCAGGCCCCGTGCGCGGGCACCGCCACGGGTCCATGGTGTCAGCAGATGATCAAAGCGCTGCTCGAACGTACCCGGCCATGCGCCGCGGCCCATGCTTTCGCCATGCGTGTTGAAAATCAGGAGGTCGACATTTACGCCCTTGGCGGCCAGCGCCCGGGCGATCAGGTTGTGGATGCGCTCGATGGCCATGTCGGCGGCGACTTGTCCGATGAACCGTCCGGCATCGGAGAAACCCAGCTGGATCGAAAGATACCCGCGCTGTTGCACATAGGCGAGGAATTCCGGCTCTTCCAGCAAGCGTTCAATGAATCGCCCGCCCGTCTCCAATGCTTCAGGCGTTTCGAATAGCGGAGAGATATCGAGCTTGTCATCGACACCATATTGCCGCGCAAGGTACAGCGCGCCCATCACGGTGGCCGGATTCTCACTCTCGGCGATCAGGAAGCGGATGACCGAGCCGGAATCGATATGTTTCAGGATCTGTGCGCACATCATGAACTGACGTCGCGCCGTGGATTGTTCCAGGAACAGGTCGGCAAAGTTCACCTGAACCGGTTTGGACTTGCGGGCCTTTTGTGCCAGTTCAGCCAGGGCAAGACGACCAAGTTCCCGGTCTTCAGTCTGCAGGCCCAGATCGCGGTTGATCACCGTGCGCACCTGCGCTGCGTTCACCCGCAAGTGAATGCGCGCCGTGCCCAACTGCAGCGCTTCGACCTGCGCCCTGACCGCCATCAGGTCTGCAGCAAGGCTGTCTTCGGCTTCGGGAATGACGCTGTCCAGCACGTCGAGGATTTCAGACGCGTCCAGCACGTTTCGCTTGGAATGCTCGGTCAGCGCATTTGCTGCCGGCACCAGATTGTCCGGATCGGTCAGATCCGCCGCGAACAAGGCCGCATGGCGTGCGGTGTCTTCCGACGCGGTCTTCAGGCGCTGGGTCAGCTTGGCAATGGGGCCGATCTTCTGGCTGCCGCTGATGGATTCCAGCTGCGTTGCATAGCGATCGAGCTGGACCGCCTTTTCCGTCAGACGGAAGGTCAGCGATTGGGACCAGTGGATATCGGCGCGGCCATCAAGGTCATACCCGACCCAGCAGGCGAGCGTCGGAACGAAGATTTTCAGTGACCGCCATTCATCCGGGAAGGCCTTGCGTGAAAACGAAATCAGCACGGTTGCATAGGCCAGCTGCGCATTCGCCGCGTGAGCAATCGCGCCCTGCACTTCGTCATGCTCGCCCTGAAGGCTGATCTGCTGGTTCCATGCACGGGAATCGGCGCGGATCTGGCGCATCAGCATGTTGCGGCTGGTCTTTGTTGCGCTCACCACATGGTCGGCCAGCGCCGTGCGCAGATCTTTCGACAGGGCAAAGGTCGGGTGGCCAGTGAACACGATGCCGCCGGTCGCCTGTTCGACGCGCGCCTTGAATACGTCAAATCCTTGGGCGGCCAGTGTCTCCAATTCTTCGGTGAGGCTCGCCCAGGCATTCTTCGCCTTGCCGCCCGCATGCTGGGTGCGAAAGCGGTCCGCGCGCTCTTCAATCAGGTCCAGATGCACCTCGTCGGCCAGCTTCGACAGATCGGCCAGCTTGGCCTTTCCGGTTTCGAGGTCGCGGAACAGGGTCTGCGCCAGCGCGAAGACCGAATTGGTCAGAGGATCGATTTCAATCCGGGCGGCCTGTGTCCGCAGGAAGGATTGGGCGGTTTCGAGAGTCGTGGGGGATGTTGTCGTTGTCATGCCGCCAAAAAGACGGAAATTGACGTAAAGTCAAAGCCCTGCTGACGGCGACTGGAAATAAATCTGCGGATCGCCTCGCCGGACGCCTATCTGCGCCCGAAAAAGCGGATGACGCCGATCAGTCCCGCAATTGCCGAGCCAAGCCCGCCGAGCAACACAAACAGGGGATTGGCCTGGTCCGCGAAGGCGATGGCGCGATTGATTCCGGAGACCTGTACGGTCACCGTGTCCCGAAAAGTGCGCAGCGGCACGACGGCGTCCTCGTCAATGGCATATATCTCGAAGACGAGGTCATGGCTGCCGGCCGTTAACGGCAGCACCGACCAGCGCCAGACATTTTCGGTCAGCGGGGACAATGCCTGAACTTCCGGCGACATGGACACGATCTCGAAATTCGCGCCGCTGAGACGCGCTTCAACACGATCCGACACCAGCGCTTCGCCTTCGATCACATTGCCGCGGCCGGGCAGTGCGTCGACCGCGGTGTCATCGCCAGTGGAGTCGATGGCCAGCGTCACATCAAAAGCGCGCTTGTATTCGGCAGAACTGGGTGTTTCGTGCGCCACCGGTACGCTTTTCAGCGTTTCGACAAAGGATTCATTGGCCTGAGGCATCACATTCGCCGACCGGCTGGTCATTGGGGGCGCATCAAAGCCCGGCGAGGAGCCGACAGATTCCGGGAACACATCGCCACCCGGCAGATCCGCACCCAGACTGCGCGTGGGTCCTGCGGCAGGGGCGTCTCCCGGCGCTTCCATCATCATCTCTTCGCTTCGGAGGGGCTCCAGCTCAGCCAGTTCCTCTTCCAGCGCGGGCGGCATGGCCGTCTCTGCATAAGCCTCTTCGAAGGCCTCCTCGGTCGCCATCTCCTGAGGTGTGGCCGCTTCGACCATCTCGTCGCGTGGCGCATAGGTGTCCATCAGGACAGACCCGGCATAGCCCGCAGCCACGAGGCCACAGAGCAGAAGGATAATGGACAGCAGTCTCAGCATGGCGGTTCGCGCTCCGTCAGTTTTCCCCACAGCGTGGTTAATCCCTAGCAGAGCTTTATGACAGGGGGAAACGTTTACGGCTGCTTTCATAAAAGGCGACCGCGGCTGCGTTGGAGACGTTCAGGCTCTCCATTGCCGGGGCAATCGGGATGCGTGCGAGTTCGGCGCAGGCCTTGGCCACGGCGGGTCGAATGCCCGGGCCCTCGGCGCCAAGGACAATGGCGAGTTTCTGTGCCCCTTCGACCGCATCCGCGATCAGGCGTTTGCCTTCGCCAGCAAGGCCCACCGTATGGTATCCGGCCTCTCCCAGCTGCTCCAGTGCGCGGGCAATGTTCACAACGCGCGCCTCGCGAACGGTTTCGATCGCCCCCACAGCGGCCTTTGCCGCGACACCGGTCACATTCGGTGCATTGCGCGTTTGCAAGACCAGCCCGCCAAAGCCAAAGGCGGCCGCCGAGCGATAGACTGCGCCCAGATTGTGAGGGTCGGATACCTGATCCAGCACGGCAATATGGCTGATCCCGGCATCGATCAGGTCTTCAAGGGCGCCCGCTTCCAGCGGATCAACCTTCACGGCGATGCCCTGATGGACCGCGCCCTCGGGCAGGCGGGCATCAATGTCGCGCGCCGTCACCAGAACTGGCGCAATGGGCCCGGTGGCAGGCAGGCGCTGGGCGGCGTTTTCGGTGGCCAGCAATTCGTGGCATTTGCGCGCGGGATTGGCCAGGGCAGCGACCACCGCATGCGTACCCCAGATCCAGAGCGGACCGCCATCTGCGCCGCTGCCATCGCGCCCGGCGCCGGCGCGACGCGGCGGTCGGGCAGGGCCGCGGCGTGGATTATCTGCGCCAGCGTGTGCTTTTCGCGGTTTAGAATGGTTGCGCGCCATTTCGGGTTTCCTTATAAGGCCGCTTCCGGTGTGGATCGGCGGTGCTTCGGCGCCTATGTGAAGCGCTGCTGCGACGGCGTCAAACGGCGTGTGGTCGCGGGTCCCGTGGAGGGGTGGCCGAGTGGTTAAAGGCAGCAGACTGTAAATCTGCCCGCATAGCGTACACAGGTTCGAATCCTGTCCCCTCCACCACCCGCACCAGATGGTGTAAGGTGTCTTCGCGAGGCCCTGACTGGGCGGGTATAGCATAATGGTAATGCACCAGCCTTCCAAGCTGTGTATGTCGGTTCGATTCCGTCTACCCGCTCCAGACAATGTTCCCATAGTATACAGCGCACTAGCGCATTTTCAGGCAAGCGATTTAGCGCGTCAGGCCACGCTGCCCGGGTGCTGGCAAAAGGGCTGCGCCAAGCGCCGCTTTTCCTGGGTTTTCCTATCCCGTTGACCGGGCGCGCCAAGGCGCAGTTGCGCGTTCAAATACGACAGTTTTACCGTTGACGGCTCGCGGATCAGCCTATACATCGGCGCCTTCCTACCCCGTGCCCAGATGGCGGAATTGGTAGACGCGCTACGTTCAGGTCGTAGTTCTCGCAAGGGAGTGGAGGTTCGAGTCCTCTTCTGGGCACCATTGGCTTCTCCGAAACAGTCTGAGAAACTCCAAAAACCCCTGAAAAATATAGATATTTTCGACAAACAGGCGATTTCTTTGTCCGATGCCGTGCGGGGGTATGCGCTCGCATCCGGCTTTGTTGGGGGTAGAATAGGGGGTATAGTGGCGTTTTCAGCCTCAATCCTGCGTTATCGATACCCCCAAAATTGCCATGCCCCTGACAGATACACAGATTCGCCAACTCAAACCGAAAGCCAAGCAATACAAGGTATCGGATAGCGGTGGCCTGTATGTGCTTGTGACTCCGAATGGATCCAGGCTTTGGCGGCTCAAATATCGGTACGATGGCAAGGAAAAGGTGCTGGCGTTCGGGGTCTATCCAGATACGAGTTTGGCGCGAGCCCGAGAACGGCGAAACGATGCAAAGACGTTGCTGGCTGACGGGCTGGACCCAGCCGAGACCGCCAAGGCCAAGAAGGAAGAAGCCGCTGCGTTGAACGAACACACTTTCGCAAACATTGCCGACGAATTGATGGAAAAGCTGCGAAAGGAAGGGAAGGCCGATACCACCCTCAAGAAGAAGCAGTGGCTCTTGGACAAGGCGATTGCTGATTTTGGCGACCTTCCAGTCACACAGCTAACGCCTGCGACCGTGCTTGCGACGCTTCGCAAGGTAGAGGCGCTGGGCAATTACGAGAGCGCTAAAAGGTTGCGCTCCACCATTGGCCAGGTTTGCCGATACGCGGTTTCCACCGCTCGCGCAGACAATGATCCGACCTATGCGCTCCGTGGCGCGCTGATCGCGCCGAAGGTCACACACATGGCGGCGGCGACAACCCGAGACGAGTTTGCAGAAGTGGTGCAGGCGGTCTGGGATTATGAAGGCGGGGCACCCTCTACGCGCGCGGCGCTGAAGCTGATGGCCTTGCTGTATACCCGGCCCGGTGAATTGCGTCTGGCGCTTTGGGAAGAGTTCGATCTAGAAGCGGCAATTTGGACCATTCCAGCCAGCCGCACGAAGATGCGCCGTGATCACGTCAAACCCCTCGCGCCGATGGCTATCCAGATATTGCAGGATCTTCGGCGCGAAACCGGAAGCAACTATCGTGTCTTTCCGTCTTCCATCGCCCGCGACAAGCCAATCAGTGAAAACACCCTCAATCAGGCTTTGCGGAGAATGGGTTTCGAGAAGGATCAACATACGTCTCACGGCTTCCGAGCCAGCGCCTCCACTCTGCTGAATGAATGCGGATTATGGGACAAGGACGCCATCGAAGCCGAGCTTGCCCATGTCGGAGCCGATCAGGTGAGACGGGCCTATCACCGCGCGCTCTATTGGGAGGAGCGTGTGAGGATGGCGAATTGGTGGGCAGGTCAAATACAAAAGATTCTGAATGGGTGACACTGAGGTTTCGGCGAGTGCTGAAGATGGACCTCATAAGCCTTCGATTGCCACTCAAGGGGGAATCGTTTCCAATCTCGTATGAAATAGATCGCCAGCATTTCGGACGAGTGGATTTTACATTTGGAAAACAACATTTCGCCGTGGTGGCGGCTGGCTGATACATTAAGCGTAGTTGAAGCCGTTCTCTTGGTTCTAGGTATCGAGCCTCAAGGTGTCGCTGATTACGTCGATCGTCGTGACGAAGCGGATATGCCGGTCGGTTATCGGGCTGTGCGGGCCGGAATTTTGGCTGGACTGAAGAACGAGACACTCAAGGGATGGCTCAATCACCCCGAGCACACGGATTTTCATGGCAATGTAACTATGGATGAAACCCGGTACGATTTGGAAACTTCGTTTGTGGAAGTTGAGAGCCTAATAAGCTGGCTAAAGTTTCGCGGGTTTACCAGCGGCTACTTTTTCTCCGACGACCCACAGCATCATGGTCTGAAGGACGAGAATCATCCGCGCTATGCACCTAAGCTAGCTGCTGCTGTCGAAGCGTGGGAATCCTTTGACGAGGAAGCATCGGTGACTGGAACCGCTAAACAGCGACTTGCAAAGTGGTTGAGGTTGCATGCTGCTGAGTATGGTTTGACTGATGATGATGGGAAACCAAAAGAATCTGTAATCGAATCTCTGGCGACAATCGCCAATTGGGCAACCAAGGGGGGCGCGCCCAAGGCAGATGCGGCGGATAATTTCGATCAAGACCTTGATGATGAAATTCCGTTTTAACAAGGTGTTGTCGTTGTTGTCATAGAAACCTCTATGAGGTTTTTGCACTAACGCCATGAGGTTTCGCCGAAATCTACGGAAACCTTTTTAGAACTTCCCCACCTATTTTCGTACTGGCTTCAATCGGATGCTTTCGTCTCCAAAACGACGGAGACGAACTATGTCAAACCAGACTGCACTACCCGACACCGGGTTCATGCGTATCAACCAAATCTTGGCCCCAGCCGGCCCAATTCCTGTTAGCAAATCGACCTGGTGGGCAGGCGTCAAAGATGGGCGGTTTCCCAAGCCGCTCAAGCTGGGCGCACGTGTCACGGTCTGGCGTGTGGAAGACATACGCGAGCTGATCGAAAATGGCGCGTAGGCTGAACTGGCGCGCAATCCGTATCCATCGCAGTTATTCAGTAGACGAGGCGGCGCGCGCGTTGGGAGTGGCGAAGGTGACCATACGACGATGGATCGCCTCGGGCGACCTGCCAGTGATCGACAATTGCAAGCCCATGCTGATCCTGGGTGGTGAGCTGTCAGCCTACATTCGAAAGCGGCGCTCGACGAAGCGCAAGCTCCGTCTCGATCAGTGTTACTGCATGAAATGTCGCGCGCCGAAGCGTGCCGCGTTTTCCGAAGCTGAGTTGATCAGGACAAAAGGCAAAACACCGATGGTGCGTATGCTGTGCGAGACGTGCACGACCGTCATGCACAAGCGCGTCAGCTGGCAACAGGTTTCGCGTCTATCTACCCTTGTCAGCCTGTCAGGCACGCATCGCTTCAAACACCTAGGTGAGACCAATCAGCCCTGCGTGAATGATCATTGCAAGACGGAGGTTTGAAAGATGAAAAAGGCACAAGCAAAGAACGCCCGTATAAAGCGCAAATACCTGCAATGGCTGGAGACTGCCAAGGGCATGACGCCCGCCACGGCCGATCAAGTCGCCGCCGCTATTTCGGCATTCGAGAGATCGACGAATGGCAAGGACTTTGCCGCATTTCACATTGAACAGCCACAGAAGTTTCAGAGAGACCTGAAGGCGGCGATCAATGCGCGCACTGGCAAGCCGCTGGCCAAATCCACAATCCGTTCGCGCCTGATGGCGGTGAAGTCATTCTTCAAATGGCTGGCAGATCAGCAAGGTTACAAGAGCCGTATCAGTCATTCGGATTGCGAGTATTTCAACGTGACCGCCAACGACCGAAGGATCGCCACCGCAGAGCGCAAACAGAATGTGCCGAGCGTCGAACAGATCCATCATGTCATTGCCGCCGCACCGCACGAAACCGCGATCCAGAAACGCGACCGCGCCCTGATCGCCTTCACCTTTTTGACCGGCATGCGAGACGCGGCGATTGCGTCTCTGCCTCTGGGCAAGGTGAGTCCGGAGCGCCGCGAGGTTTTTCAGGATGCGCGCGAAGTGAAGACCAAGAACGCCAAAACGATGACCACCTATTTCTTCCCGGTCGGCGGCAACGCGGAAGAGATCGTCGCTGAATGGGTGCGTTTCCTTCGCGCTGAGCTGTTGTTTGCAGACACGGACCCGCTCTTTCCGAAAACCAAGACCGGGCTGAATGAAGAGGGGGTATTCGCGCCCATCGGTCTGACCCGAAACTATTGGAGCGACGCGGCCGGAATCCGGCGCATCTTCCGCGAGCGCTTCGAAGCAGCAGGCTTGCCCTATGCCAACCCGCACAGCGTCCGCAAAACGTTGATGCAACTCGCCTTTCGCAAGCAGCTTGATCCGGAAGCCCTCAAAGCCTGGAGCCAGAATCTGGGCCACGAAGATCTCGCCACCAGCTTGAACAGCTATGGAAAGGTCACAGACTGGCGAACATCGGAGATCATGGAGCGGTTGGCGGGAGAAGGCGAACAAAGCACGCCAGATGTGCCGCCTGAAGTACTGGATTGGCTAAAGCGGCAAACGCGTCGATAGCCTTTATCGGGATAGCCTGACGCGCCGGGTTTCGCTATCTCTAGGCGAATCACAGGGACTACCGCATGACCGAAGAACAGAAGAAGAAACTTGAGCAACAGCTTTGGAACATCGCCAATGAGCTCAGGGGCAAGATGGCGGCGGACGAGTTCCGCGATTACATTCTCGGTTTCATCTTCTTCAAGTACCTGTCCGAAAAGATGCGGCTCTATGCCGATAACCTGCTAATACAGGACGAGGTTGGTTATCTTGAGATCAACGAGGCGACCGATGAAGGACGCGCCATCCTGGATGAGATCCGCGCCGATTCTGTGCGCCAGCTTGGCTACTTCCTGAAGCCGTCCGAACTCTTCAGCGTCATCGCCGCACGGGGCGCAAATGGCGACTTTATTCTGGGCGACCTTGTGGCCGTACTCAACAATATCGAGCAATCGACGCGAGGCACGGAAAGCGAGGAAGACTTTATCAGCCTGTTCGAAGACATGGACCTGGGCAATTCCAAACTTGGCCGCTCCGAAGCCGACAAGAACAAGCTGATCGCGAAAGTGTTGGTGCATCTGGAGAAGATCGACTTTGAGCTGGCCAACTCTGAAAGTGACGTGCTGGGCGACGCCTATGAATACATGATCGGCCAGTTCGCCAGTGGCGCGGGCAAGAAGGCGGGCGAGTTCTACACACCAAAGGAAGTCTCCACCGTGCTGGCGCGGATTGTCACAACGGGCAAGGAACGGCTGAGATCCGTTTATGATCCTACGTGCGGGTCTGGTTCCCTATTGCTGCGGGTGGCGCGGGAAGTGAAGGATGTGGCCAATTTCTACGGTCAGGAAATGAATCGCACCACATTCAACCTCGCCCGCATGAACATGTTGCTGCACGATGTGCACTACAGCCGCTTTGACCTGCAACAGGAAGACACGCTGGAGCGCCCGCAGCATGAAGGTATGACTTTTGAGGCCATCGTTGCCAACCCGCCCTTCAGCGCGAAATGGAGCGCGAACACGCTTTTCGAGACGGATGACCGCTTTGCCCAATACGGACGCCTTGCGCCGAGTTCGAAGGCGGACTTCGCCTTTGTTCAGCACATGCTGGCGCATCTGGATGAAAATGGAACGATGGCGGTGATCCTGCCACATGGCGTGCTGTTTCGTGGCGGGGCGGAAGGCGCGATCCGGCGCTATCTGATTGAGGATCAGAACTGGCTTGATGCGGTGATTGGTCTGCCTGCGAACATATTCTACGGCACAAGCATCCCGACCTGCGTTCTGGTGTTCAAGAAGTGCCGGGAAGAGCCGAATGATGTGCTGTTCATCGACGCCAGCGCACACTTCGATAAGGTGAAGACGCAGAACATGCTGCGTGGCGAAGACATTGACCGGATCGTGACGGCCTTTCGCGAGCGTAGCGAGACCGACAAGTTCAGCCACCGCGCCAGCCTGGCCGAGATTTCTGAGAATGATTTCAACCTGAATATTCCGCGTTACGTGGATACGTTCGAAGAAGAAGAGGCGATTGATCTGGCCGAGGTGACTGTAGAGCTACGCGCGATTGATGCAAGGATGGATGATCTGGATGCGGCAATTGCGGGCTTTTGCGCGGAGCTTGGCATAGAGGCGCCGGTATGAGTGGAGAGAAAAAATATCCCGACTTGAGATTTCGGGGATTCAAAGGGGACTGGAAGAGTTCGCGGCTTGTAGAAATCACAGAAAAAATCCAAGATGGCACCCACTTTTCCCCGGATATAATTGAAGATGAGGCATGCCTTTACATAACCTCGAAAAACATTCGAATGGGACGGTTAGACCTCTCTAGCGTTTCTTACATCTCAAAAAAGGCGCATGATGAAATCTATAGGCGCTGTGATGTGAAGTTTGGGGATGTCCTGCTAACAAAGGACGGCGCTAGCACCGGCAATGTCTGCATAAACACGATAGAGAATGAGTTCAGTCTTCTGTCCAGCGTAGCGTTTATACGTCCCTCGGCTACTAAGGCTTCATCTCATTTCATCTACCAAATACTCTCTTCGAATATCGGGCAGCGAGAAATAATCCGATCAATTGCGGGACAAGCGATCACAAGAATTACGCTGGAGAAGCTCCGGTCTTATCGGTTCTATTTCCCGCCACTCCCCGAACAAAAGAAAATCGCGGAGTTTCTGGGGGTGGTGGATGGGAAGCTAGCGGCGCTGCGGGAGAAAGAGGCGGCGTTGACGCGGTTCAAGCGCGGCCTGATGCAAGCCCTCTTCTCCCAAACCCTCCGCTTCACCCGCGACGACGGCTCCAGCTATCCGGAATGGAAACAAACGCGCGCAGACAATTTGTTCGCCTCAGTCTCCAACAAGCAGCATTCTAGCGATTTGCCGATCATTGCCGTGACTCAAGATCGCGGTGCAGTTTTGCGCAGCGAAATTGAAATAGACATCAAATCATCGGCTGCAAGCATTGCGAGTTATAAGGTAGTGGAACCCGGAGACTTCATTATCAGCCTGCGGTCGTTTCAGGGCGGAGTTGAGTATTCAGAGATTTTGGGAATTTGCAGTCCTGCTTATACGATTTTGAAGCCCAAAGTTAAGATCGTTGATGATTTTTATAAAGCGTACTTCAAAAAGGAGCGCTTCATTCGTAGATTGGCGGCAACAGTAATTGGTATTCGGGATGGCAAGCAAATCAGCTACAGCGCGTTTGGCTACTTAAAAATCCCATACCCCCACCCTGACGAACAACAAAAAATAGCTGATGCCCTGACCGCGATGGACGCCAAGATCGGCGCGGTCAGCGAGCAGGTCGAACAGCTAACCGCCTTCAAAAAAAGCCTGCTCCAACAGATGTTTGTGTGAGGGGATAATATGGCAAAGCCGTGGGAAAGCTATCAGCAGATCATTATTGAAACCTATGCGGAGGCGAAGGTAGGCAAGTCTTCACGCATTCATGCCCGACCGATTGCTGGTCAACCGTATCCCACAACTCTGGACGTGGAATGTTCGCGTGCGATGCGAAAACAGCATCCGATAGGAACGCGTTTTAAAGTGTATGTGAAACTGACAGACCGCGAAGGCGGCGGAGAATATCTCTACACATCTTGGCGCTGGAAATACGAGATCGTCGAATGACTGACTACCAATCCGAAGCGCAGCTGGAAGAGGCCCTGATCGAGCGGTTGGGTGGGCTGGGCTATGAGCGCGTCACGATCCGCAATACAGGCGAGCTGGAAGCCAATCTGAAGCGCCAGTTGGAAAGGCACAATGCGGATGTGTTGGGTGGTGCGGCGCTGAGTGCGGGCGAGTTCGAGAAAATACTGAACCACCTCGCCAAGGGTAGCTTGTTCGAGAAGGCCAAGACGCTACGCGACCGGATGCAGCTGGCTCGCGACGATGGCAGCACGGCCTACCTGCGCTTCATGAACACTGAGCACTGGTGCCAGAATGAATATCAGGTCACCCATCAGGTGACCGTACAGGGCGCTTACAAAACCCGCTACGATGTCACGCTGCTGATCAATGGCTTGCCCCTGGTGCAGATTGAACTGAAGCGGCGCGGGCTGGAAATTGCCGAAGCGTTCAATCAGGTGAATCGCTATCACCGGCATTCTTATGGCGCGGACAACGCCCTCTTCCAATATGTGCAGATCTTCGTCATCTCGAACGGCGTGAACACAAAATACTATGCCAACAATCGCCGCCAGAATTTCAAGCAGACATTCTATTGGAGTGACGCAGCGAACAATCTGGTGACGGGTCTGGAGCCGTTCGCGGACGCTTTCCTGGAAAAGTGCCACGTCTCCAAGATGATCGCGAAATACATCGTGCTGCATGAGAGCGACAAGCTGTTGATGGTGCTGCGCCCGTACCAGTTCTACGCCGTCGAAGCGATTGTTGACCGCGTGAAGGCAGGCCGCAAGCACGGCTATATCTGGCACACGACAGGATCAGGCAAGACACTAACGAGCTTCAAGTCGGCGCAAATACTGATGGACCTGCCGAAGGTCGACAAGGTTGTGTTCGTCGTCGACCGCACCGATCTGGATGATCAGACGACACGAGAGTTCAACGCCTTCTCAGAGGGGAGCGTTGACGGCACGGACAACACGGCTGCGCTGGTGAGGCAATTGTCAGGCGACACGCCCCTGATCGTCACCACGATTCAGAAGCTGAACACGGCCATCACCCGCGAGCATCATGCAGGCAAGCTGGATGATTTGCGCCGGAAGCGGATTGTCTTCATTTTCGACGAATGCCACCGCAGCCAGTTCGGCAAGACACACAAAGCGATCACGGAGTTTTTTGAAGCGGCGCAAATGTTTGGATTCACGGGCACGCCGATCTTCGCGGAAAATGCCAGCAAGAACGAACACGGCAAACGCACAACGAAAGACCTGTTCACCGAATGCCTGCACAAATACGTCATCACGAACGCGATTGCCGACCAGAACGTCTTGCGATTTGCGGTGGAGTATTGGGGGAACCTTCGACGCAAAGACGGTTCGTTTGAAGATGAAGATATAAAGGCGATCAACACACGGGAGTTCTTCGAACATCCCGACCGCGTTGAACAGGTGGTTGACTGGATCATCACCAATCACGACCGGAAGACGCACAGGAAGCATTTCAGTTCGATCATGTGCGTGGGCAGTGTAGAAGGCTTGTTGACCTACTATGATGCCTTCAAGCGGCGGCGCAAAGCCGGTGATCACGATTTGCGGGTCGCCACGGTCTACACGTTCCAGGCCAACGAGCCGGACAAGGACGCCGACGGACAAATTGAAGAAGTGGATTTCGTCGCCGACTCAGGCACGGGCAACGTACACACCCGCGACCGACTTGCAGCATGTGTCGCTGACTATAATGAGATGTTCGGCGAGAACCAAAGCGTCAAAGACGGCAAGGCCTTCTACACCTACTTCCGTAACCTGTCGAAACGCATGAAGGCCCGCGACAAGTCAGACGACCCAAAAGACAGAATCGACATTCTTCTGGTGGTGAACATGTTTCTGACGGGTTTTGACGTGAAGCGGCTGAACACGATCTATGTGGACAAGAACCTGAAGTATCACGGGCTGATACAGGCTTTTTCCCGGACAAACCGAACGCTTGGGCAGCTTAAGTCACAAGGCAACGTGGTCTGCTTCCGCAATTTGAAGGAAGCCACCGACACAGCGATCCGCATGTTCTCCGACGAAAACCCTGTCGAGACAATCCTGCTGGAGCCGTATGAGCACTACCGCGATCAGTTCAATGCAGCAGTAGAAGCATTGCTAGCAATTGCCCCAAGTGTCGAAAGTGTGGACGGCCTGATCAGTGAAGATGATCAGTTGCGGTTCGTAAAAGCGTTTCGCGCCGTGATGCGCCTGCGCAACGTGCTGTCTGGTTTTAGCGAGTACGACGCCGCTGACCTGCAATTAGATCCACAGGCGTTTGAAGATTACAAAAGCAAATATCTGGACATCTACGACCGGGTGAAGAAGAGCGAAGACGGCGAAGCGATTTCCATTGTGGATGAAATCGACTTCGAACTGGAACTGATCCAGCGTGATGAAATCAACGTCGCCTATATTTTGGACCTGCTGAATCAAGCAAATAGGGACGCTGCGAAGGGCGATACAAGTGAGAGCGAAAAGAAGCGCGACGCCGTTCTGAACTTGCTGGGAAATGAACCGCAGCTGCGGAGCAAACGGGAACTGATTGAAAAGTTCATTCGCGACTACATGCCAAGCGTCGGAAATGGGGACTCCATTGAGCAGGCTTTCGCGGCTTACTGGGCGAGTGAGAAGGAAAAGGCGATTGGGGGCCTTTGTGAAGAAGAGGGACTGGAGCGCGACGCGATTGATCTGATTATCAAAGACTACAGGTTCACGGGCCGCGAACCGTTACCTGAAGATGTTGTCGCAGCCATGACCGAGAAGCCCCGCATTCTCGAACGTCGCCGAAAAGTGCGGCGCGTCGCAGAAAAAGCCGTCGCGTTTGTCCACCAGTTTGAAGAGGGGATAGGGGCGGTTTGACGGGTAAGGAAATTCGTTTGGGGGTATAATTGGGGGTATTAAGCAAGTTCTTATTTTTATTGTTCAATAAAAACAGTTTTTTATTGATGGCCTTCGATGCCTCTTCTGGCACCAGGTATTTCGGTTGGCCGTCCTGTGGGGCGGCCTTTTTTGTGGGGTCAGGGGGCGGCGGTCAGGTCGCGATAGGTCCCGGGGGTCTTGCCCGCCCAGCGCTTGAAGGCGCGGGTGAAGGCGCTCTGTTCGGAAAACCCTGTCAGGAAAGCCACTTCCGCAATGGAATAGCGCGTGTCGGCGAGAAAGCGCTCGGCCGTCTCGCGCCGCGCCTGGTCCACCAGGGCCTGGAAGGTCAGCCCCTGGTCCGACAGCCGGCGCTGCAGCGTCCGGGCGCTCATGCCGAGATCCGAGGCAACTTGCGCCAGCGACGGAATGCCATCGGTCAGCACATCGGCAATCTGCAGCACGACCTGCCGGTCCAGCTGGCGATCCCCGGACTCGGCCGGCAGCATTCCCTCGGCCTGGGCGCTCAGGAATTTCCAGATGCTCTCGTCGCCGACCAGGTTCGGCTTGTCGAGCCGCTCGGCCGGGATGATCAGTGCGTCAATGTCCGCCCCGAAAGTGATCGGACAGCGAAAGTGTGTCTCCAGTAGCTCCCGCGAGCCGGCCGGTTCCGGGTGGCAGAACTGTACCGCGCCCGGTTTCGAATTCGGGCCGGTCGCCTCCCGGCACAGCGTGACATAGGTGGCCAGCGCGCCCTCGCTCGACAGGTCCAGGCCGAGGCGCGGCGTGTCCGGCCGCCGGTGCGTCCACCAGAATGTGTCGCCCTTGTCATACAGTTTGAACGTCGAGGCCGTATTGTAGGCGCGCGCATGGCGGTCCATCCGCAGGAAGGACTGGCGCAGCGTCGGTGCCGATTTCCAGGCCAGGCCCACAGCGCCGAAATCGGAGCAGGTGGCCGACATGCTGACGCCGAGCAGGAAGCGGATATCCGGTGTCTCGGTCTCGGCGATGGTTTCCAGCAAGCTGTAATAATTGGCGGCGTGGATCATGGCGGGCGGCGGGCCGGCCGATGGCGACGGGTCGAGTCCGGCCACACGGCACAACATGTCCCGATCCATCCGGTCGCTGAGCCGCTCAATGATCCTCAATACGAAGACGGTTGAAACTGTTGCCATCTCCCGCGCGCTCCCCGCTTTGGCCTTCCCGCCAAGGGCGCGATCCCCATCGCACCTCACGCTTTCACATTGCGCCAAAGGGATTGTCGCGTCCAGTCAACAGGATGTCGCGACCGGTCAATACGCTCATCGTCGCCACTCATACGATGAGTACAGATCAGCTCAGGGTGACGCTCCAGACCGGGAGTATCTCCCCGCCGGGCTGGCAAACTGGACCACCAGACCCAACAGCCGCGAGGAAAAAGACCCATGTTGAATTCACCCAGTACGCCACAAGCGCTTCTCAAGTTCATCGCGACGGCCACGGCTGTCATTGCCCTGATCGGCGTTGCAGCCGAAGCCGAGAGCCAAGGCGCCCGCCCGGCGTCGGCCAAGATGCCGCCGGTCAATGATGGCTTGCCCATGCCAGGATTTGTGGTGACCACGGATGGTACAGCCATCGTTGTCACCGATCCGCAAAATGATTTCCTGTCTCCTGACGGCGTCACTTGGGGCGTGGTCGGGCAAAGCATCACGGAGAACGGCACCGTCGAGAATATCGGCGATCTGTTCGCGGTTGCCGAGCAAACCGGCATGCCCGTATTCGTCTCTCCGCATTATTATTATGAGCACGATCATGAGTGGCTCTTCGAGGGCACGCTCGAGACCTTGATGCACTCCATCGGCATGTTCGACCGTCCATCCGCCTTGAACCTCGAAGGATTCGAAGGGTCTGGTGCTGACTGGCTGGACCAGTACAAGCCCTATATCGAGAATGGTGAGACGGTGGTGACCAGCCCGCACAAAGTCTATGGCCCGGATAGCAATGACCTTGCGCTCCAGCTGCGTAAAGCCGGCATCAACAAGGTCATTCTTGCAGGAATGTCATCAAATCTGTGTACGGAGTCCCACATGCGCAGCCTGATCGAATCAGGTTTCGAGGTCATGGTTGTGACTGATGCAACGGCCGGAGCCATCACAGAGCACTACAACGGCTATGACGCATCCCTCACCAATTTTCGAATGATTGCCAGTGCCGTTGATAACACCGCCAACACGGTGAAGGCGATCAGATCCGCCTACAAGAAATAAGCTTCGGAGCCATCTTTCCTGCGCCCTCTCCCCGGATGGCTCCCTTGGCGCCCAGTTGAACTCACCCACCCACACCCATCAGCTGGGCGCCCTCTTGTTTCGTCGGCGGATATTTGCGGGCCTCCCGCCGCCCGAAAATGCGTACTCCTGCGCGCAGCCCCTGAACGATCGGCCTGTTCCGCCAGATGACTGGCATTCACCCCTCAAGGATATCTGACATGACCAAGAAACTTTATCTCACCGGTATGGCCATCGCGATTGCGATGTCGGCCTCAATGCCCGCTTTTGCAGAAGACGAATACAATGTGTCGAACGGCGTAACGACAGCGGGCGTTCCCCTGGGCCTGCACGGCGTCGACGCAGTCGCCCTGACCACCTATAACGCAGTCGCCGAAGGCGACGCCGCGCATACGGTTGTTGAAGATGGCGTCGCCTACTATTTTGCGTCTGCGGAATCGGCTCGCAAATTCAAGACTGATCCGGTGCGCTTTGCCCCGCAATATGGTGGCTTCTGCGCTTATGCTGTCGCCCTTGGCAAGAAGTTCGACGGTGATCCTCACTATGCAGACATTGTCGATGGCAAGCTCTACCTGTTCGTGAACGCAGACGTCTTTGAAAAATACAAGAAAGACAAGGTGAAGATTCTCAAACGCGCTGAAAAGACCTGGCCGTCGATCCAGCACAAGGCTGTTGGTGATCTCTGATCCTTTCATTGGCGGCCGGGCGGTGCGTCCGGCCGCATTCTTCCCTTCAGATATTTCAGGAGCCCCATATGCGCCCCCCTTTACCTCCTTTCACAGTGCAAACGGCTATCGAGAAAGTCCGCCTCGCCGAAGATGCGTGGAACGGGCAGGATCCCGAGAAAGTGTCGCTGGCCTATACCGAGGATAGTATCTGGCGAAACCGCGACCTCTTCATCAATGGTCGCGCCGAAATCGTCAGTTTCCTGACTGCCAAGTGGCGGCGAGAGATCCAGTATCGATTGATCAAGGAGTTGTTCGCCTTTTCTGACAACCGGATTGCTGTGCGATATGCGTACGAATTTCACGATCGCACCGGTCAATGGTACCGGGCATATGGCAACGAGAATTGGGAGTTCAGCGAGTCTGGCTTGATGCAACGACGGCATGCCAGCATCAACAACCTTCCCATCTCGGCAGGTGAAAGAAAGTTCCGCTGGCTGATGGGCCGTCGTCCTGACGATTATCCCGGCCTCAGCGAGTTGGGGCTGTAGGGTAGGCACCGAAGCCGCCCTAATCCCCGACGATCATCTGTGTCAGGCGGTCTGTGTACTTGCCAGCGGGGGCGTGAGTGGTGTCGGGGCGGATCAGGATGCCCAGCCGGTGTTGCGAGCTGGCGGCACTCTTGACCAGTGCGGTCTCTGCGCTCGGCGCGGGCGCCACCAGCTTGCCATCGATGCGCAAGTCATAGGCGATTCCCGTGGGCGTGAACTCGTGACGCAGCTCTCCGCCATTCTGTGACAGAAGATAGATGGAGTAGAGCGTGTTGGCGTCCACAGAGAAATCGACCGATTTTTCCAGTCCCTTCCTCATGGAACCAAAATCGAGCGGCCAGTGCACGTCTAGTGTATTGTCTGAACCCTGCTTCAATCGTTTGTATTGTGAGTATCTATGTTTCCAAGCATGTTCAGTGCACTGATGAGAGCGTCCCATTGCGCTGCCCCAAGCTTTGCCTTGAGCGCCGTTTGGGCATCATTCCATCGGGTGACGATGTCGGTCAGCAAGGCACGTCCCTGATCGGTCAGGCGGACATGGCGCGCGCGCTGGCCCTCTGGCGTGAAGGTTTCGACCTGGCCTGTACGTTCAAGCGCCGCGATGTTTCTGACCATGGTTGTGCGCTCGGTGCGCATGCGCGCTGCGAAATCGGCGACGGAGGTATCTTGCAGATAGTAGAGCTGCATCAAAAGAGAGGCCTGTCCGGGAGCGATGCCGGCTCCGTCCAGATAGGCACCGTAATGACGGGCAAGCGCGCGATTTGCGGCGCGGGCCGCCTCGGCCATGCACACGTGAGGGCTGTGGCGGAGGTCTTCCAACAGCGGGATCTTGTCTGTCTTGTCCGTCAGCATGACGCGTGTCCTGCACTGATTTTCTAGGTCGTCGACGATTGGGGGATTTACCGCGACGCCATTAAGTGTGCATATACACATAACTTGAATGAGAAGACCAGAGGTCAAGAAGGAGGCGTAGCATGGCGCATTTGGACAACAGCGTCGCGATTGTGGGGGCGGGCGATTATATTGGCACGGCCATTGCGAAAAAATTCGCGTCTGAGGGGTATTTGGTCGTGGCAGGCCGGCGCAATGGCGACAAGCTTGAGCCTCTGGTCGCCGAGATAGAGGCGGCCGGTGGCAGGATCTCGGCCCGATCTCTGGATGCGCGCGAACCAGAAGATGTCACCGCTTTCCTTGCCGAAGCGGACGCGTTGGCACCGCTCGCCCTTACCATTTTCAATGTGGGGGCCAATGTGAATTTTCCCATACTTGAGACGACGGATCGCGTGTTCCGCAAGGTCTGGGAGATGGCCTGCTTCGCCGGCTTCGTGACGGGGCGCGAATCTGCGCGGCTGATGCTTGAGCATGGGGAGGGCAAGATTTTCTTTACCGGTGCAACCGCAGGGCGACGCGGGGGGAATGGCTACGCCGCCTTTGCCGCGGCCAAGTTCGGATTGCGCGCCGTTGCCGAATCCATGGCGCGCGAACTTTGGCCCCGGCATATCCACGTGGCCCATCTCATCATTGATGCTGGCGTCGATACCGAATGGGTGCGCGAACGGATCAGGCAGGCAGGTGGGCCAGACAACCCGCCGGGCCTGATGCCACCCGAAGCCATCGCGGATGCCTATTGGCAATTGTTCCAGCAACCGGAAACAGCCTGGACCTTCGAACAGGAAATCCGTCC
>Ga0098074_1000603_pt1 | contig 22799 bp, 27 predicted proteins | sample 32_taG_FD_75064 | JGI IMG/M metagenome (GOLD analysis project Ga0098074, IMG submission 75064) | Marine viral communities from the Gulf of Mexico - 32_GoM_OMZ_CsCl metaG | ecosystem: Environmental > Aquatic > Marine > Oceanic | place: Atlantic Ocean: Gulf of Mexico | collected 2015-07-12
AGCTTGACCTCGGCGGCGGGTTCGCCCGGCTGGCCCTTGCGGAACAGCTCGTAGATCACCGCGCCGTCTTCCTGCACGCTCTCGATCACGCGGACGGGAGCGAACATGTCGGGCGCGGCCTCGGCCGCTGCGCGCGCGGGCGCGGGCACGTCGGCCCAGGCGAGATCGCGCTGGATTTCGACCACGCGGAACACGCCGTCCTCGACCAGCATGTCGAGTTCGACCTCGCTGCCATCGGCGCGCGTGCCCTCGACGTCATAGAATACCATGCCGTCGCGCTCCTTGCGCTCGGCCCCGGTGAAGCTCATGCCCGGCACTGCCTCGAGCGCGGCGGCGCGTGCGCCCTCGGGGATATCGCCCGCGGCCAGTTCGGTAATCACCGCTTCGGGCCCCTCGGCGAGGATCGCGCTGTCGCTTCCCGCGGCCCCATCCGCCTCATCGGCAGGCGCGGGCGAGCAGGCGGCAAGGCCGGCGGCGAAGGCCAGCGCGGCGGAAGTCTGACACCAAAGAGCGATACGCATGATCCTGTCCCCAAACAGCGCCCCAAGCGGGCTATGACACCGCTTTACCTTTCGTGCGGCGGATTGGCAATTGCCCGCGCCCACGCGCCGGCTTTCCTACAGCGGCGCGGCTGTGGCCTAATGCGGCGCATGCAGCAGCCTCCACCCCCGCAATCGCCCCACAGCGCTTCCGCGCGCCCCGACAACAGCCGCTGGACCGGCGACAAGGCGGCCGAGTTCATCAAGGTGCTGGCGGGCTGCGGGATGGTCGCACGCGCGGCGCGCAGCGTCGGGATGAGCCGGCAGGCGGCTTACCGGCTGCGCGCGCGGGCGCGGGACAGTGCATCCGCTGCTCTCGCGTGCGCCCTATCCGCCCGAAGACAGGCGTGACCGACCGGGCGGGACGGGTGAGGCGCGCGGTGCGGCAGGGTGACGCTGCCGGCGCTGCCAGGGTGACACCGGCGCGGAGGGGGGGTAACACTTGCGGCGGGCAGGGTGACAGTCCGCGCCGCAGGGTCACGCGGCGGCGCGCCATGGTTACGGATCGGGCGTTTTTGCGCTGGAGCGTGGTCCACCCGGTCCATGTCGCCGCGCAGGCCGGGCCGTATCGGGCGTGCGGCGGGGCCCTGCCGGTGGCTGCGCAATTCGCTGGACAAGCGCGCGCGGCACCCCATCTCGGAAGGAGAGAACCACACAAAGAGGAGCATGCCAATGCAGGTCCAGTTCAACTCCGACAGCAGCGTGATGGGCACCGAGAACGTCGCCGAACGCATCGAGGCCGCCGTGCGCGAAAAGCTGGCGCGGTTCGAGGAGCGGCTGACGCGGATCGAGATCCACGTGCGCGACGACAACGGTGCCAAGGGCGGGGCGGACGACAAGGCCTGCACGATCGAGGCGCGCCCGCGCGGCGGCCGGGCGATCGGCGTGACCGAGCATGCTGCCAAGGTCGACGATGCAGCGCGCAAGGCGGCGAACACGCTGGCGCAGCGGCTCGAACGGCATTTCGGCAAGGAAGCGCGGCACAGCCACGATCCGCGCCCCGACAAGGTAATGTGATGACCGCGCGCCGCCGCGGTTCAGCCGGGGAGCGAGCGTTCCTCGGTGCCGTGGCGGTGCACCAGCACGTCGAGCAACGCGGGCCGATCGCGGCTTTCCCACGCGCGTTCGTGGAAGAAGAACACCACCGCGTTCACCAGCGGCTCGACCAGCGCGATCCCGCCCGCGATCATCCACGAGCCGGTGAACAGATAGGCGACCGTGAACCCCACGATCAGGTGGAGCGCAAGGAAGCTGAAGGTCTTGGAGAGATCGCGTTTCATGCCCTGACAGATACGCCTGTCCGGTGATCGAGTGAAGCGATGAAAAGCGGATAGTGTGATCGGTTTATGAGTGCATCGAAACGGGTCGCCTTCTGGAACCGTTCGGTTCGTCGCACCGCAGCGTCGCCCTGCCATGTTTTGGCCCGATTTCGAAACATCCGGTCGGGCGCGGCGTTCGTATCTTGAAGCAGCAGTCGGAACCGCCGGCTGCCCAAGGCTTACGACTACCGACAAGGAAATGATCCTATGAACAAGCTCACCATCGCGCTCGCCTCCGCTGCATCGCTGGCCATCGTCGCCTGCGCCGAAGAGCCGGCCGAAAACGTCGCTTATGAAGACGCCGCCACCGCCGACCAGATGGCCAATGCCGAAGCCGAAACGGGCACGGTGGTCGAAGTCGCCCAGGGCGACGAAACCTTCTCGACGCTGGTCAGCGCCGTGACCGCAGCCGATCTGGGCGCCACGCTGTCGGGCGACGGTCCGTTCACCGTCTTCGCGCCGACCAACGATGCCTTCGCCAAGATCCCCGAAGCCACGCTGACCGAGCTGACGACCAACGACACCGAAACGCTCGGCAACATCCTCACCTACCACGTAGTTGCCGGCAATGTTGATGCCGCCACACTGCTGCAGGCGATCGAAGGCGCCGGCGCGGACGGCTACAGCATCGAAACCGTCAATGGCGGCACGCTCACCGCGACCGTCGTCGACGGCAATGTCGTCCTGACCGACGCAGCGGGCGGCACCGCCACCGTGACCGCGACCGACGTCGCCGCGTCGAACGGTGTGATCCACGTCATCGATACCGTGCTGATGCCGCAGTAAGCGCATCCGCCCGACACTTGCGAAAGGCGGTCCCTCACGGGGCCGCCTTTTTCGTTTCACTTTCCTACACTCCCTTGCCGGGCCATGACTGCCAGATCGCTCCCGCCCCGATCGGTTTCTTGCCGCAAACATCTCGGCGCTTGTATCCATCGCCTGCCGCGCTAGCGTCTCCGCGAGGATCGACGGCGCGGCAGCTGCGCATGAACGCACATTGCGGTGGACCTCGGGCATGCACGCGGTCGCGGCCCGGGATTGAGGGGAAAAAACTATGACCAGCATTCGCGCGCGTCTCGTCAATCTGGCCTTGCCGCTGCTCGGCGTAAAACGCTTTTTCGCGCAGCGCGAGAAGCTGCCCGAACGGATCGCCAAGCTGCGGCAGGCCAAACCGGTCCGGCCGCGCGCAAAATGGCACAAGCGCTTTGCCTTCAGCGAATTCGCCACCCGCGGATATCCGGTGGTCACGATCACGCCCATCGGCGGCGCGCAGCCCGGCGCGCCGCACCTGCTCTACCTGCATGGCGGGGGCTATGTGATGGATATCGCCGCGGTGCACTGGGACGCGGTGATGGACCTGTGCGAGCGGCTGGGAGCATCGGCGACCGTGCCGATCTATCCGCTCGCTCCCGAACACACCGCCACCGAAGTGCTGGACAAGATGGAGGCACTGTACCGCGATCTGGCGGAGCAATACGGCGCCGCGAACATCACGGTCATGGGCGACAGCGCGGGCGGCGGCATGGCGCTCGCGCTCGCGCAATTGCTCAAGGCGGCGGGCGAGCCCCTGCCCGGCAGCCTGGTGCTCTATTCGCCATGGCTCGACGCGAGTGCGACCGCCGAGGGGCAGCGCGCGATCGAAGAGCGCGACCGGATGCTGGCGGTTGCCGGGCTCGAGGCCTGCGGCGACATGTACCGCGGCGAACTGGCAATCGACGATCCCCGGGTCAGCCCGCTGTTCGGCGAATTCGAGGGGTTGCCGCCAATGGCGATCTTCTCGGGCACTTCGGACATCCTGCTGGTCGACGGTCGGCGCCTCGCGCAGAAGCTGGAACAACCGGGGATGCCCGACCATATCTATCGCGAATACGAAGACATGTTCCACGTGTGGATGCTGCTGCCGATCCCCGAAGCCCGCCGCGCGCGGGACGAAACGGTGGCTTTCATCCAGGCCCATAGGACAATTGCATGACGCTCCGCCCCTGCCTCGCTGGTCTTGCCTTCCTCCTGCTGCCCGCCTGCGGCGGCGCCGACAACGGTGCGCCGGGCGCGCTTGCAACCGGCGTCTTCGACGGCATTGCCGAAGGAGAGACGGTGCATTTCACCGGGACCGAACCCTTCTGGGGCGGCATGGCCGGCGGCGGCATCGCTAGCTATGCCACGCCGGAAGAGCCCGATGGGCGCGAATTTCCCGTGACCCGCTTTGCCGGGAATAACGGGCTGGCGATCAGCGGTGACCTCGGCACCGCGGCGTTCGATCTCACGGTCACGCCGGGTGCGTGTTCGGACGGGATGAGCGACCGCACCTATCCCTTCACTGCCACGCTGCTGATCGGAAACGAACAGCGCCAGGGCTGCGGCTGGACCGACAGCCAGCCGTTCACCGGTCCCGAGAGGCCGTAGGGATGGGCACTGTGCCTTCGCTGCCGCGCTGGCTGGGCCTTGCCGGACTGCTGCCGCAATTCGCCTGCGTCGGTGTGCTCTATGCCGGGCCGGCGGACTGGCGAGCAGCGGCGCTGGCGATCGCCTTCGCCTATGCCGCGCTGATCCTCTCGTTTCTGGGCGGCATGTGGTGGGGGATTGCCGCCGCGGCGCCCGCGGCGCAGCGTCGCCGGACGCTTGGCTGGTTGTGGATTGCGGCGGTCACGCCCAGCCTGGTGGCGCTTGCGGCATTCCTGCCATGGGCGCTGGGCTGGCGCTGGCCGGAGCCGTCGCTGGTGATGCTTGGCGCAGCGCTACTCGCCAGTCTCGGTGTCGACATCCGGCTCGGTGCGCTGGCCCCGCGCTGGTGGATGCGATTGCGCGTCCCGCTTTCGCTGGGCCTAGGACTGGCGACGCTGGCTGCCGCCTTTGCCTAGCGCGGCGCGACGCCCGCAGCTTCGAGTTCGGGCCGTAGCCGGCGGGTCAGCCACAGCCACCACATGCGAAAGTCCGCGCGCAGGCTCCACAGCGGATAGGTGAAGGTGGCCGGGCGGTTCTTCTCGTGCCCGAAATGCGCGATCCAGGCGAAGAAATAGCCCGGCAGCGGCAGAGCCAGCAGGAGCAGCAGCTCGCGCGTGGCCAGCGCAGTGACGCCCAGCAGCACGACCAGCGTGGTTCCGATGTAATGCAGCAGACGGGTCCCGCGGCGCGAATGCTCGCGCAGGTAGAACGGCCAGAATTCGGCGAAAGTGGCATAGCGGCGTTCGGTCATGGACGCGCCGCTCCGCGGTTCTCGAAGTGGCGGTGGCCCGTCGGCGTACTGGCCATGCCATCCGGCGTGAGCGGGTCGATAGGCGCAGCGTTTGGGAAAGTGCAGGCCATGCGCGGCGCTCCGTCGAGAAATCCGGGCCCGCCCCGGGACCGGAAGCGTATCAATGGCGCGCATTCCGCAGCGGGGCAAGGGCCGGCAGCACCCGTGTTCCGCGCCCGGCTATCCGGGCGAAAACGGTGCAAACTTCGGCGACCGGGATGGTGCAGCGCCCGCAGCTATGCCTTAAAGACAGGCCGAATACGCCCCACGGGCGCAAATCAGAGGAGTTTTCATGGCTAGCGGCGCTGCGCCCTGGGTTCAAAATGCCGTCGGCGGGTCACCCGTCGGGCAGACGCTCACGCTGGAGAAGGTCGCCGACGAGCGCGTGCTCGGGCGCGGCGGCTTCGCGCTGACCAGTGCGGCTTTCAGGCATGACGGCGAGCTCGACCCTTCGTTCACCGCGGTCGAGGAAGACGCGGTGGCACCGCCGCTCGAATGGACCGCGCCGCCCCCCGGCGCACAGGAACTGGTACTGGTCGTGGAAGATGCCGATCGCGGTCATGTCCACTGGACCGTATGGGGTCTTGCCGCCCAGAAGGGCAAGCTGATGGAAGGCGAGACGCCGCCGCGCACCGGCAAGAACGCCCAGGGCAATTCGGAATGGTTGCTGCCCGATCCGCCGGTCGGCGAGGAGCACCGCTATGTGTTCCAGCTGTTCGCGACCGATCTCCCGCTGACACTGATGCCGGGAGCGACGCATGACGATCTCGTCCGCAATCTGGACGGACACGTGACCGCCGCCGCGGTCCTCACAGCCCGGTTCGAAGGCCATGTGGTCGAGGAACTGGATGTGGATGACCTCGACGACGTAGAATGAAGCATAGCCAAGGAAAGGAATAGTCATGGCTGGCAAGAACAACGCACTGCAGAAGCCGGTGAACCTGTCGCCGCAACTCGAGAACGTGGTCGGCAAGGGCCCGATGACGCGGGCGCAGGTCACTTCCAAGGTGTGGGATCACATCAAGGCGAACGACCTGCAGGATTCCAAGGATCGCCGCATGATCAACCCCGACGACAAGCTCGGCGCGGTGATCGGCAAGGAACAGATCTCCATGTTCAAGATGACGGGCGCCGTCTCGAAGCACATGAGCTAAGGGGTTACCGGCGGCGCAGCGGCCAGTCCGTTACGCCGCCGGCCCACAGCGCCAGCCACACCAGCAGCGGCTGCGCGAACATCCTCGGCACGTGATAGCCGAGGCCGAGCCCGCCATCGCCGCGCGCCATATCGAGCGCGAAATGGTGGATATTGGCGGGGAACACGCAGACCGCATAGGCGGCCAGGCCGATCGCCCCCGCACGGCGCAGGCGCGGGCTCGCCCATTGCACCAGCGCCGCTGCCCCCAGCAGTTCGGCCACCCCGGTCCACAGCACCACCGCTTCGGGCGAGAGCACCCAAGACGGCATGATCGACAGGAACGGCTCCGGGCGCACGAGGTGCAGATACCCGGCCGCAGCGTAAAACGCCGCCAGCACCCAGCGCAGCACGCCGCGGATCATGCGCGCACCTTGCGCATTTCCGGAATAGCCGGTTGATCGAACCGCGCCGGCCTGGGCGCGTTGCTGGCGGTCGTCATGGTCGTGAATGGCCCCTTCCCATGGGGCTGCTCTTTGCTAGGACGGGCAGCGATACATCAAGGGGTTTTTCGTTCATGCGCCATTTCCTGCTCGCCGCTGCCGCTGTTGCTCTCGTAACTTCGGGACCCGTCCTCGCGCAGAGCGCGGCCGAACGGACCGCTGCTGCCGCACTGGAGGCGGCGCCGGTATGGGACGGCCACAACGACGTGCCGATCCAGCTGCGCTCGCGCTTCGGCAATGTCATCGGGGACTTCGATTTCAGCGACACGCTCGATACGCAGACCAGCGAACGCAGCGCCATGCATTCGGACCTTGCCCGGTTGCGGCAGGGCATGGTGGGCGCGCAGTGGTGGTCGGTCTATGTCAGCCCCAGCCTGCCCGAAGCCGAGGCAGTGCAGGCCACTATCGAACAGATCGACGTCACCAAGCGCCTGATCGCCCGCTATCCCGACGCATTGCAGCTCGCACTTACCGCCGCCGATGTCGAACAGGCGATGGGCGCCGGGCGGATCGCCTCGCTCATGGGTATGGAAGGCGGCCATTCGATCGGCTCGAGCCTCGCTGTTCTGCGGCAGATGTACGCCATGGGCGCGCGCTACATGACGTTGACCCATGGCAAGACGCTGAGCTGGGCCGACAGCGCCACCGATGCGCCGCAGCATGGCGGGCTCAACGCCTTCGGCATGGATGTGGTGCGCGAAATGAACCGCATCGGAATGCTGGTCGACCTCAGCCACGTCAGCGAGGAAGCGATGATGGACGCGCTCGATGTCGCGCAGGCGCCGGTCATCTTCAGCCATTCGGGCGCCCGGGCGATCACCGGTCACCTGCGCAATGTGCCAGACAGCGTGGTGGCCCGCCTTCCCGAGAACGGCGGGATCGTGATGGCGGTGGCGCTGCCGTGGTTCATCACCGAGGACCTGCGCCAGCATTCGGCCTCGCGTGCAGCGGAAGAAGCGCGGCTTGAGGCGCTCTATCCCGGACTGCCCGACACGGTCGAGGCGCAGCTGGCGAAATGGGATGCCGAGAACCGCGAGCCGGTGTCGACGATTTCCGATCTGGCCGATCATATCGACCATATTCGCGACGTGGCGGGGATCGACCATATCGGGATCGGCGGCGACTACGACGGCATGCCCACCGGCCCGATCGGGATGGAGGACGTGACCGGCTATCCCGCACTGTTCGCCGAACTGGCGCAGCGCGGCTATTCGCAGGAAGATCTGGAGAAGATCGCTTCGCGCAACATGATGCGCGTCATGCGCGAGGCCGAAGCCTATGCTGCCAGCGTGACGGACATGGCGCCGCTCGAATACCGCGCCGGAGAACCGCGCGACGCGGCCGACTGACAGGCTGGCATAACTAGAGCCTGGCGAGCGTCAGCTCGTCACGCTTGCCATCGAAGAACCGGTCGAGCGCGGCACCGAAGACGTGCGCGTCCTCGACCGATACGGCGGCTTCGAACAATGTCATCGAGCTGCTGAACTTGAGCGTATCAACCGGGCCAAGGATCTCCGCGGCGGACATGGCCGATGCGTGGCCGAGCATGGCCTGGCTTGCCTCCATCAGCCGAGGGCCAAGCGCAGGGTGCGCAAAATAGGCAGTAGCTTCCTCGGCGTTTGCCAGCGCGAAGGCGCGTGCCATTTCGCTCGATCCGAGACCGGCAATCTGCGGGAAGACGAACCACATCCAGTGACCTGTCTTCGTGCCGCGGCGCAGTTCATCGAGTGCGCGTTCCCAAATGCCGCCGCCTTGCGCGTTCAGGAAATGGCCGAACCGGTCACGGTCAATCGTCGTCGTCGACATGCTCGGGCAGGCCGTCGAGATCGGTGGATGCGTAATCCTCGAGCTCGTCTTCGCTCATCGAATCGTACATCTGTTTCGACGCGCCCTGCAGTTCGGACACCTTGGTGTCGCCCCGCTTGGCGGAAAGCGCCGCTCCGGCGGCACGTTGTTGGGCTTTGGATTGTGCAGGCATCAGTCTTGCGCCGACAGTTCGGAACCGCGTTTCAGCACTTCGTCGCCGTCGTCCTGTTTGATGAGATATGCGGGGTTGTCCTCGTCGCCGTCCTTGGTGACTTCGGTTCCTTGCAGGGTACGGGTGACCTCGCGTTCGAAACGCTCCTTCACCTGACCCTTGCCCTTGCCGTTACCCCAGTTCCATTCGACATACTGATCGGTCTGGTAGCTGTTCGGATTGCTCATGCGAACTCTCCCTGGCGTGCGATCAATTCTCGACGACTTCGAGCCCGTCTTCGGTGGTGACCTGGTCGCCGGGGGTGGCCACCTGATCGTCGCCAAGATCGGTCACGATGCTGTCGGTGTCGTCACCTTCACCTTCCATCGACGATATCTGGCCGCTGACGGTGCCCTCTTCCTCGACATCGCCGGTCGATAGGGCAGGCACGATCCACGTGACCGACAGCAACAGGATTGCCAGCAGCAATCCGCCCGCCAGTACCCAGCGCACCACGCCCTCTTTCGAACCGCCACTTGCTTCGGTGTCGGTGACGTGAACTTCTTCGCCTTGCTTGTGCATCGAGCTTTACTCCCTGAAAAATTACGCGATCCCGCGTGTATCTGGGAGATTTACGCTTTGTCGGGGCGAATGTTCCGGCGGCTCAATCGCGCAGCAGTTCGTTGATTCCGGTTTTTTCGCGGGTCTGCGCGTCTACCGTCTTGACGATGACGGCGCAGGCGAGGCCGGGGCCACCGTCCTTGCCGGGCATGGTACCGGGTACGACCACCGAATAGGGCGGGATGTGGCCCCGGATGACCTCACCGGTGTCGCGGTAGACGATCTTGGTCGACTGGGTGATGAAGACCCCCATCGCCACGACGCTGCCTTCGCCGACGATCACGCCTTCGACGATTTCGCTGCGCGCGCCGATGAAGCAATTGTCGCCGATGATCGTCGGGTTGGCCTGCATCGGTTCGAGCACGCCGCCAATGCCTGCGCCGGCGGAGATATGGCAGTTCTCACCGATCTGCGCGCAGCTGCCGATGCTGGCCCAGGTATCGACCATGGTGCCCTTGCCGACATAGGCGCCGATGTTGACGAAACTCGGCATCAGCACGCAGCCGGGCGCGATATAAGCGCCTTCGCGGGCGACCGCACCGGGCACCACGCGAAAGCCTGCTGCGCGGAAAGCCGCATCGTCCCAGCCGGCAAACTTGCTCGGCACCTTGTCGAACGCCGGATGGCCGGCGCTGCCGCCATCCATCACGCGGTTGTCGTTGAGCCGGAAGCTCAGCAGCACCGCCTTCTTGAGCCACTGGTTGACCGTCCAGCCGCCCTTGCCGTCGGGCTCGGCCACGCGGCCCTCACCGCTGTCGAGCATGCCCAGCGCCGCTTCGACCGCCTCGCGCACATCCGCGCTCTGCGGCGTGACATTGGCGCGGTCTTCCCACGCGGCGGTGATGCGGCTTTCGAGGTCGGCGCTCATGCTGGTCTCCGTTTGATATTACGGAGCGCTCGTTAGCAGTCCCGCTGCGCTAGTCCATCCCCGCTTCCTTGGCGAAGTGATAGGCGCGCTCCACCAGCGGGGCGACGCGTTCGGACATCGACTTGGCATGCGCGCTCGAAGCTGTGCCATCGATAACGCGCTTCTTGATGCCCTGCATGATGCCCGCCAGGCGGAAGAGGTTGTAGGCGAAGTACCAGTCCATCGGCGGCACCGGATAGCCGGTACGCGCGACATAGCGTTCGACCGCCTCGTCCTGCGTCGGGATGCCCAGCTCTGCGAGATTGAGGCCGAGCAGGCCCGCGCGGCCATCGTGCGGGTTGTGCCAGTTGAGCATGAGATAGCTGAAGTCGGCGATCGGATCGCCCAGCGTCGACAGCTCCCAGTCGAGCACCGCGATCACGCGGTTCTCGGTCTTGTGGAAGATCATGTTGTCGAGGCGGTAGTCGCCATGGACCACGCTGGATTCGTGCTGCGGCGGGATCGTCTGGGGCAGCCATTCGATCAGCCGTTCCATCTGCGGCATGTGCTCGGTCTCGGACAGCTTGTACTGTTTCGACCAGCGGCTGATCTGCCGCGCGCAGTAATCGGTCGGCTTGCCGTAATCGCCCAGTCCGATCGCCTCGGGATCCTTCAGGTGCAGATCGGCAAAGGTGTCAATCATCGCATTGTAGATCGCGCGGCGTTCCTCGGGCGTGTTGTTGGGCAGCGAGCCGTTCCACAAGGACCGCCCGTCAGCGAGACCCATGACGAAGAACTTGCTGCCGATGACCCCGGGATCCTCGCACAGGCCATAGGTCTTGGGCACGGGGAAGCCGGTCGGGCCGAGCGCATGCATCGCCTTGTATTCGCGGTCGACCGCATGTGCGCTGGGCAGCAGCTTGCCGAACGGCTGGCGGCGCAGCACGTAGCTGCGGTCCGGCGTGTCGATGCGATAGGTCGGGTTCGACTGCCCACCCTTGAACTTGCTGTAGCTGATAGGCCCGGAAAAGCCGTCGACATTGGCTTCGAACCAGGCCGTGAGTGCAGCAAGGTCGAGCTGGTCGGCCTCGGGCACTGCGACCGTGCCGACCATCTCCTTGTCGAAATCGATGGGTTGGTCTTCCGCCATCAGTCGAACACCACCACGCTGCGGGCCGAGGTGCCCTGTTTCATCTTCTCGAAGCCCTCGTTGATTTTTTCCAGCGGGATGCGCTCGGCAATGATCGTGTCGAGATCGAGCAGGCCGCGCATGTAGAAATCGACCAGCCGCGGCAGGTCGACGGGGAAGTGGTTCATCCCCATGATCGCGCCCTGCAGCTTCTTGCCCGACAGCAGATCCATCGCGCCCAGCCCGACCTTGCAGTCGAGCGGCATCATGCCGAGGATCGTCGCGGTGCCGCCGCGGCGCAGCACCTTGACCGCGAGGTCGGCGGATGCCTGCCGGCCGACCGCCTCGATCGCGTGGTGCACGCCGCCGCCGGTGATCTTCATCACCTGTTCGACCGCATCGTCGGCCATGGCGTCGACCGTATGCGTTGCGCCCAGCACTTCGGCCAGCTGGCGTTTTTCCGCCAGCGGATCGATCGCGATGACCTTGCCCGCACCGGCGATCTTGGCGGCATTGATCGTCGCCAGCCCCACGCCGCCGCAGCCGATGACTGCGACGGTTTCGCCGGGTACGACCGAGCAGGCGTTGAAGATCGCGCCCGCCCCGGTGGTCACCGCGCAGCCGATGATGGCCGCGCGATCGAGCGGCATGTCCTTGTCGATCGCGACGCAGGCATGTTCGTGGATCAGCATCTGCTCGGCAAACGCCGACAGGTTGAGCATTTGCGCAACGGGCTCGCCGCTATTGCGCGTGATACGCGGCGCGGCGGTCTGCGCCCGGCGGGTATCGCCGCCGAGGCACAGGGCCATCCGCCCGGTCACGCAGAACTCGCAATGGCCGCAGAAGGCGGACAGGCAGGAGACCACGTGGTCGCCCGGCTTGACCGTTTTCACCTCGCTGCCGACCGCGCGCACCACGCCCGCTGCCTCGTGGCCCGGAATGGCCGGCAGCGGGTGCGGATAGGCGCCGTCGATGAAATGCAGGTCCGAATGACACAGGCCGCAGGCCTTGGTATCGATCAGCACTTCGTGCGGGGCGGGATCGGCCAGCTCGACCTCACCGATGGTGAGGCCGCCGACCTGCTCGAGGATTGCCGCCTTGGCCATCAGCGCGTCGCTCCCATGTCGCCCGAGCTGAGATTGGCATTGCCCGGGCTCGGGGCCTTGCCGTCGCGCAGTGCGTTGGCGCTGGGGCCTTCCTCGGGCAGGTGCTTGGCAAACTCCATCCGCGCGATCGAGCGGGCGTGGACTTCGTCGGGGCCATCGGCCAGCCGCAGCGTACGCTGGTGGGCATAGGCATTGGCGAGACCGTAATCGTCGCTCACGCCGCCGCCGCCATGCGCCTGGATCGCATTGTCGATGATGCGCAGCGCCATGTTGGGTGCCTGCACCTTGATCATGGCGATTTCCTGCTTGGCGGCCTTGTTGCCGACCGTATCCATCATGTCCGCGGCCTTGAGGCACAGCAGGCGGGTCATGTCGATATCGATGCGCGCCTGCGCCACGCGCTCTTCCCAGACCGAGTGCTTGTAGATCGGCTTGCCGAAGGCTTCGCGTTCCTGCAGCCGCTTGCACATCTTGTGCAGCGCTTCCTCGGCCACGCCGATGGTGCGCATGCAGTGGTGGATACGGCCCGGGCCGAGGCGACCCTGCGCGATCTCGAAGCCGCGGCCTTCGCCCAGCAGCATGTTGTCGACGGGGACGCGCACGTCCTTGAGTTCGACTTCCATGTGGCCGTGCGGCGCATCGTCATAGCCGAACACGGGCAGGTGGCGCAGGATGTTCACGCCCGGCGCGTCCATCGGCATCAGGATCATCGACTGCGCGGCATGGCGACCAGCCGAGAAATCGGTCTTGCCCATGACGATCGCGACCTTGCAGCGCGGATCGCCGACGCCCGACGACCACCACTTGCGGCCGTTGATGACATATTCGTCGCCGTCGCGTTCGATCCGGCATTCGATATTCGTGGCGTCCGAACTGGCGGTATAGGGTTCGGTCATCAGGAAGGCCGAACGGATCTCGCCGTTCATCAGCGGGGTCAGCCACTTGTCCTTCTGTGCGCGCGTCCCGTAGCGATGAAACACTTCCATATTGCCGGTGTCGGGCGCGGAGCAGTTGAACACCTCCGAGGCGAAGCCGATGCGGCCCATTTCCTCGGCGCAGAGCGCGTATTCGAGATTGGTCAGGCCGGGGCCTTCGAATTCGAAGCTTTCCTCGACATGGTGATGGCCGTCATTGCGCGGCGGCATGAAGAGGTTCCAGATCCCTTCCTTCTTGGCCTTCGCCTTGAGTTCCTCGACCACGGGAATGACCTTCCAGCGTTCGCCTTCGGCGTCCTGCTGCTTGTAGGTCGGCACGGCGGGACGGATATGATCGTCGATGAAATTCTTCACCCGGTCGCGCCAGTATGCTTGCCGTTCTGTCGGTTGGAAATCCATCGTGTCTGTCCTCTTCTCTCTCAATTCGGTTGCGCCGTGAAACTGGCATAAGGATCGCTCCAAGCCAAGTCCCCCGCCGCAGCTCTAGGGTGTTATCGTATGGGCATCGGGGTCTGCGCGGACTGCCTGGTCAAGCGGGTCCGGGGTGGCGGGGGCGGGCGGGGCCGGGCGGCCGCGCCGGGCGGCGACGCGCGCTTCATGCTGCTCGCGCGAGATCGGGAAGCGGGCCAGCCAGAAGGCAGCCATAGAGGCGAGTACCGTAGCCGCCAGCATGAACAGCCACACGAGCTGGCGAACCGTTTCGGGCGCAACCTCGGCCTGCGGCGTGCCGGGCGCGAGATCGATCGATTGCACGATCAGGCTGGTGAGCAGGATGCCGCCGCCGGTGGCGCATTTCTGCACCAGCCAGTTGCCCGCGTAGAACGTACCTTCGGCGCGCTGCCCGGTGCGCTCCTCGAAGGCCTCGACGATTTCGGCAACCATCGACGTGGCCGAAATGATCGCCACCACGCTGGCGGTGTTGGCGCAGACGAGAAAGCCATAGAGCAGCGCGGTCGAGGCGGTGGTGCCCACGGTGGGCCAGGCCCCCGCGAGATAGAACACATAGGGGCTGCAATAGAACGCCAGTCCGACCAATGCGCCCAGCGCTGCCGATTTGGGCTTGCCCCACCGGCGGTGGAGCGGCCCGACAATCACGAACATCAGCACGACCGACAAGAACAGCACCGCGGGATAGAGCTGGAAGGCGAGTTCGGAGAACTGCCAGACGTAGAGATTCACATATTGCGTGATCGAGAACGTCATGCCCTGCAGCACATAGGCCGCCAGCCCGCCCAGCGCGAAAATGACGAAGGCCTTCTCGCGGAAGGCATCGAAGATTTCCGCAAAAGCGCCGGTGATCGAAAAAGGCGGGGGCCGCCGTTCGGGCAGCTGCGCGACGATGCGGTGCTGCGCCGCGGCCGAACCGATCACCGACAGCGCGATCAGCGCCGCGCCGAACAGGCCGTAGCTGGCATAGCCTTCGGGCTGCAGCTGCGATTGCGGGGTGGGCAGGAACACGGTGAAGGTCAGCACCATCATCAGCAATCCGCCGAGCCAGCCCGACAGGAAGCGGTAGCGGAACAGCGTGGTGCGATCGTCGTAATCATCGGTAATCTCGGGCACGAGGCTGACCGAGGGGACTTCGCAGGCCGACAGCAGCAGCCGCACGCCCACCGCCAGCGCGACGATATCCCAGAAACCGGGGGTGCCCGTGAAGGGCGGGGACCACAGCATGGTCCACACCAGTGCCAGCGGCCACGGTGCCAGATACAGCCACGGCAGCCGCCGGCCCCATTTCGTATATGTGCGGTCGGACAGATGGCCGATCAGCGGATCGACGAGTGCGTCGATCACCAGCGCGGCGGCCAGCGCCGCGCCCACGGTGCTGGCATCGACTCCCAGCACCAGATTGTAGAACGGCAGCAGGAAGAAGCTGAAACCGCTATCCTTGACCCCGAAGGCGACGGCACCGAAGCCGTGGACCAGCTTGAGGCGCTGCGGAAGGGGGCCGGTGACGAAAGGCATCAGGCGTTTTGCTGTGCCGCCTTGACCTGTTCTTCGAGCGCCATCAGCGCTTCGAATGCACCGGCTTCCTCCGGATCCCAGCTATGCCGCGGCCCCAGCGTGATACCGCCATCGACGACCATCGAGGCGCCGGTCATGAAACCGGCCTGCTCGCTGGCAAGGAACGCGACCGCCTGGGCGATATCGTCGGACTGGCCGCCGCGCGCCACCGGCTGCGCGTTCGACGACATCTGCGCGATCATCGCCTTGGCCTGTTCCTTCGCGGCATCGGGAATGTCCATCGTCGCAGTGAAGATGTTGGTGTTGATGAAGCCCGGCTGCACCGCATTCACGCGGATGCCGAATTGCGCCAGGTCGGTCGCCGCGCATTTGGTGAGGTGCAGCACGCCGGCCTTGGCGACGGCATAGGTCGTCGGGGAATAGCCCGGACCGACTGCCGCGACGCTGGAGACGTTGACGATGCTGGCTCCCTTGCGCCCCTTCATATGCGGGACGGCGTAGCGGATCCCCATCGCGACCGACCGCAGCAGCAGGTCCATCGTCCGGTCCCAGGCTTCGGGTTCGATCTCGGCGATGCTTTCGCGGGCGCCGCCCGCCCCGGCATTGTTGAACAGCGTATCGATGCCGCCGGTTTCTTGCGCCGCATGGTCCATCAGCGCCTTGATCGCCGCGGGATCGCAGACGTCGCACTCGACGAAACGGACGTCGCCCGGCGTTTCGCGGACCAGTTTCTCGCCGCCCGCAACATCGATGTCGCTGGCGAAGACGGTCGCCCCCTCGCCGGCGAACAGGGCGGTGGCGGCGGCGCCGATACCCGATGCGGCACCGGTGACGATGACCGTCTTGTCCAAGAATCGCATCCCTACTCTCTCCCCGAATTTCTCACCTGCCAGCTTAGGGCAGCATGGCAAGGCGTCAACGAATTCCGGCTGACGTTACGGCAATAGGGCAGGTTTCGACTGCCCTTGCGCAGTCGGGCCGAATCACCCTAACGTAAGCGTCAACATACCGCTGCTTTAAAAAGAGAGGATTCGGCCAATGTCCGACAGCGACCTGCAAGCCTTCCGCGCGGAAACGCGCGCATGGCTCGAAGCCAATTGCCCGCCCGAAATGCGCCAGCCCGTCAAGGACGAGGACGACATCTACTGGGGCGGCCGCAACGCCACCTTCAAGAACGATGCGCAAAAGGCCTGGTTCGATGCCTGCGTCGAGAAGGGCTACACGGTTCCCGCATGGCCCAAGGAATATGGCGGGGCGGGGCTGACGCCGGCGCAGGCCAAGGTGCTGCGCGAGGAAATGGCTGCGATCAAGGCGCGTCCGCCGCTGTCCAGCTTCGGCATCTGGATGCTCGGCCCGGCACTGCTGCATTTCGGCACCGAAGGCCAGAAACAGCGCTTCCTCAATGAAATCGCCCGCGGCGAAATCCGCTGGTGCCAGGGCTATTCGGAACCAGGCTCGGGATCGGACCTGGTCTCGCTGCAGACCTATGGCGAGGACAAGGGCGATCACTGGGTGGTCAACGGCCAGAAGGTGTGGACCTCCTATGCCGACAAGGCCGACTGGATCTTCTGCCTCGTCCGCACCGACAAGGACAACAAGTACCAGGGCATCACCTTCATGCTCTACGACATGGCCAGCGAAGGCGTGGCGACCAAGCCGATCCTGCTGATCAGCGGCAACAGCCCGTTCTGCGAAACCTTCTTCGACGATGTGAAGGTGCCCAAGAGCTATGGTGAAGATGTGCCCGCCCAGGTCGGCGAGGTGAACCGCGGCTGGGACGTGGCGAAATACCTGCTCGGCCACGAACGCGAGATGATCTCGGGTGCCGATGGCGGCAACACCGGGACGATCGGCGCGGCGCTGACGCGCTCCAACGGCGAAATCGATCCCGTGCTGCGCGCCGAGCTGGCACAGTTCGACGTCGATGCGCTGGCCTATGGCGCGATGGGCGAGAAGTTCCTCGACGAGGTCAAGGTCGGCAAGGCGCACCCCGCACAGCCGAACATGATGAAATACGCCGGCACCGAGCTCAACAAGCGGCGCCACGAACTGATGATGGCAGCGGGCGGATCGACCGCGCTCGAATGGACCAGCGAGGAAACCGACGGCGGGAAGCCGGCGCGCAACTGGCTGCGGACCAAGGCCAACAGCATCGAGGGCGGCACGTCAGAAGTCATGCTGAACGTCATTTCCAAACGAATCCTCGAGCTTCCGGGAGCCTGATCGATGCCTCTTTACTATGATGACGACCAGGCGATGCTGGCCGATACCGCTGGCCAGTTCATGGCCGAGGAAGGCTCGATCAAGAACCAGCTGCGCCATTGGCGCGACCGCGACTGCAAGGATGGTTTCGGCCATGCGCTGTGGCAGCAATTCGCCGAAATGGGCTTCGCGGGAATGCTCGTGGACGAAGACGATGGCGGGCTCGGCATGGGCCAGGTCGAAGCCAATATCGTGCTCGAGCAGATCGGCCGCAACCTGACGCCGTCGCCGTTCATGTCCTCCTCCGTGCTGGCCGCCACCGCGCTCAAGCATGGCAGCAACGACGTGAAGGGCCGCTGGCTGCCCGGGCTGGTTTCGGGCGAGAAAGTCTATGGCGTAGCGATCGACGAAGGCGCCAAGCACCGCCCCGAACGGATCGGCTGCCGCGCGGAAAAGTCGGGCAACGGGTTCAAGCTGTCGGGCCGCAAGGACTTCGTTCTCTACGGTGCCAGCAGCGAGATGATCGTCGTTGCCGCGCGCACCTCGGGCAGTGATAGCGACACGGACGGCGTCACGCTCTTCGCCGTGCCGCAGGACGCCGCCGGCATGAGCCACGACAGCGTACGCCTGGTCGACAGTTCGATGGCCAGCCATGTCACTTTCGACAATGTCGAACTCGACGGCGATGCCGTGATCGGCGAAGTCGACGGCGGCCGCGCCGTGCTCGATGCCATGCTGGTGGCGGGCCGCGTCGGCTCGGCTGCCGAAGGTGTCGGCGTGGCCGGGGGGGCGATGGACATGACCGTCGATTACCTCAAGCAGCGCAAGCAGTTCGGCAAGGTCATCGGCGAATTCCAGGCGCTGCAGCACCGCGCCGCGCATCTCTATTCCGAAGTCGAAATCGCCCGGGCAGTCACTGTCAAGGCGGCGCAACTGGTCGACGGTGGCAGCGAGCGCGCCGATCTGATGGCCTCGGTCGCCAAGGCCAAGGTCGCCAAGGTCGCCGGGCTCGCAGTGCGCGAGGGCGTCCAGATGCATGGCGGTATCGGTATGACCGACGAATACGACATCGGCCTGTACATGAAGCGGGACCGCGCGCTGCAGGAATTCCTCGGCGACCAGTATTACCACGCCGGGCGCGTCGCGGAGCTCAGCGGCTACTAGAACCAGGACCAGCACCAAACCCAGTCGTTGCGAGCGGAGCGAAGCAATCCAGGGAGCGGCACGATCGATTGCCGCGTCGCCTGGGGCTCCTCGCAATGACTGAAGTGGGAGAGAATTAAATGAACCTAGAAGACCTGTTCAGCCTCAAGGGGCGCGTCGCGCTTGTCACCGGCGGCAGCCGCGGCATCGGCAAGATGATCGTCGAGGGCTTCCTCGCCGCGGGCATCGACCGCGTCTATATCAGCGCGCGCAAGATCAATGAAATCGAGGAAACCTGCGCCGAACTGGGCGACAAGGTGATCGGCATTCAGGGAGACCTGTCCACCATCGAGGGGATCGAGGCGCTGGTCGAGGAATTGTCGGGCCGCGAAAGCCAGCTCGACATTCTCGTCAACAATGCCGGCGCGGCCTGGGGTGTCGACTATCTCGAATTCCCCGAAGCCGGCTGGGACAAGGTCATGGACCTCAACGTCAAGACGCCGTTCTTCCTGACGCAGAAGCTGCACAAGCTGCTGACGGCCGGGGCCAGCGCGGACAAGCCGGGCAAGGTGATCAACATCACCTCGATCGACGGCCAGCGGGTCAATCCGTGGGAAACCTACAGCTACCAAGCATCGAAGGCCGCGCTGATCCATTTGACGCGGCGCATGGCGGCGCGGTTGGTCAAGGATCACGTCTATGTCACCAGCTTGGCGCCTGGCGCTTTCCCGTCGAACATGAACCGCGCGGCGCGCGATCACGAGGATGCGAGCGCAGCGGGCATTCCCTCGAAGCGCGTGGGGGACAAGTTCGATATGGGCGGGACCGCGGTCTATCTCGCCAGCCGTGCGGGCGATTACACGATCGGCGAAACGCTGACCGTCGATGGCGGGATCGTCAACGCGCTGCTGCCGAGCCATTTCGCCGAACCGAGCTGACCGGTGCTGCCGCCTCAGGCGCGGTGCCGGGGGCGGCGGCTCAGGCGCTGAGGATGCAATTGCGGCCCGCGGCCTTGGCGCGATAGAGCGCCTTGTCCGCCTGCCGCAGCGCCGCGGCGTTGGCATCGCCCGCGCCGACTGCCAGCGCGACCCCGCCCGAGAAGGAGATCAGCCCCATCGGTTCGTCGGTCTCGCGCAGTTTGAATTCGGTATCGGCCAGCGTGGCCCGCGCCTGATTGAGGCGTTTCACCACCGCTGCCAGGTCGCTCGAGGGCATCACCACGATGAATTCCTCGCCGCCCCAGCGGCCCACGAATTGCGGCGCGCAGGCATCTTCGAGCGTCGAAGCGACCAGCTTGATCACGCGGTCGCCAACGCCGTGGCCGTAGCGGTCGTTGACCGACTTGAAATTGTCGATGTCGACCAGCGCGATGACCCGCGCATCGCCTTTTTCCGCCAGTTCGGCCAGATGCGCGTCGATCGCGCGGCGATTGGCAAGGCCGGTCAGCTCGTCGCGCTGCGCATCGTTGCGCGCCGCCTCCAGCTCTTCGCGCAGCGCCCTGACCTCGTCCATCGCCGCGGTCAGCTGCGATTGCGCGTGGAGCGAATGTTCGATCATCCGCGCGACGATCGAGGACGTGTCGCCCGTACCCGCGGGATCGGCCTGGGCTTCCTCGCTCAGTTCGCGGGCGAAGGTGCCGGTCGCGTCCGCCGCCGAGGAAGCCAGTTCGCTGAGCTTGAGCGACTGGTGCCGCAGATGGGCGCTCAATTCGCCGTTCTTGCTGTCATAGGCCCCGAAAAACGTCGTCGTACTGTGCGCTTCGAGGATGTCGTCGGCTTCGTCCTGCTTGATGCGGTAGCCATCGGAGATGATCTGCGCGACCGCGCGGCCGATCGGCGATCCGGGATCGTTCAGCGCAATATAGGCGAGCGTGTAGTTCTGCGGCGTCGCGGCGAGGCGGTGGCTGGCCAGGAAGGCCAGCGTCTTCGCCCCGTCATCCAGCTTGGTGGTGGACATCGCCATCCGTCCCGCTGCCTCAGGCCATGAGTTCGCGCACGAAGGGGATCAGCCCCGTCTGCCGCTGGCGCTTGGTCCGCTCCGCATCGAGGATTTCGCGCACCTTGGCGAAGCAGCTGTCGACGTCTTCATTAATGACGACATAGTCATAGGCGTCCCAGTGGCTGATTTCGGCGCGCGCACGCTCCATCCGTGCAGCGATTACCTCGTCGCTGTCGGTGCCGCGCCCGCGCAGTCGCCGTTCGAGCTCGGCGATGGTGGGGGGCAGGATGAACACGCGCACCACGTCCTGCTGGTCCTTCTGGAACAACTGCTGCGTGCCCTGCCAGTCGATATCGAACAGGAAATCCTGTCCTTCCTTCAGCGCGTTGCGGATGCGCCCCTTGGGGGTGCCGTAACGGTGGCCGAAGACCGGGGCCCATTCGTAGAAATCGTCTTCCTCGACCATCCGGTCGAATTCGGCGTCGCTGACGAAATAATAGTGCACGCCGTCGATTTCACCCGCGCGGGGCGGCCGCGTGGTGACGCTGACCGAGAGCTTTATCTCGTCATCGGCGTCGAGCAGCATGCGCGATATGGTCGTCTTGCCCGCCCCGCTGGGCGAGGACAGGATGAACATCAGCCCGCGGCGGGCGAGCCTGTTTGTGGGTGTCTGGGATTCGGCCATGCACGCCTATGAAACAGCGGGGTCGGACAAATCAAGGTCAGTCGTCGCGATGCGCCTGCTCGATCAGTTCGCGGTCGCCTTCGCGGCGCTGCGCACTGCGGCTGCGCCGGCGATCGTACAGTGTCTTGGCCAGTGCCCCGCCGCCGACGATAAGCGCGCCGGGCAGGTTGCGGGTCGCCAGCTTGGCCAGACCGAAGCTGACCAGCGTCTGGCCCAGCGTCTTGTTCCGAACTATCTCGCGTGCGGTTTCCTTGCCGTAGCGACCGCGCAGCAGGCCCTTTTCCACCGCCCGCCGGGCGATGTAGGATCCCGCGCGGATCGCCACGTCGGCGACCATCAGATTGGTTGCGGGATTGTGCGTCGGCCCGGGCATGCCTTCGGTCTTGCCCGGCGTCTTGGCGCGCGCCTTGTCGACTGCCTTCGCGCCGTAGGTTGAAACATGTTTGACCATTGGTGCCCCCGGTCGGCTGCGGTTCGGTTGGAACCCTTACTTCTTGCGGCCGAAATCGACCGTGACGACATTCGAGCCGTCTTCAGTAGCATCAACGGGTTCGCCATCTGCCAGTTCCATCCCGTCGTTTTCGGGATGTTCGGGTTCCGCCGGTGCCATGTCGGCAACGGTGGCCTGGAACTGCAGCCCGAAATCGACCGCCGGATCGACGAATTGCGTGATCGCGGCATAGGGGATGTCGAGTTCGGCGGGGACCTGGTTGAACGACAGCCCGACGGCAAAACCATCGTCGCGCACGTTCAGGTTCCAGAACTTGTTCTGCAGCACGATCGTCATTTCGTCGGGAAAGCGTTCGCGCAGGCTTGCCGGAACCGAGACCCCGGGAGCGTGGGTCTTGAAGGTGATGTAGAAATGATGGGCACCGGGCAGTTCGCTGCCGCCCTGTTCGATTTCGCCCAGGACCCGGCCCACCACGGCACGCAAGGCTTCCTGCACGATGGAATCGTAAGGGATCAGGCTGTCGGGCGTATCGTCGCTCATGGGTCGCTAGGTGGCGCTGCGCGGCGCAGGGGTCAAGCGGTTTAAGCGGGTCTTTACCCTGCGCGTAGGTGCATTTTCTTGCGCCTTGGCGCGCGCCGCTCTAGCGCGGCTGGCATGCGTACAGGCCGGATCGAACGAAACACAGCGGAAACCAGGATTCTCGTCGAGGTGGGCCTCGACGGGAGCGGCAGCTATGATGTCAGCACCGGGATCGGCTTTCTCGACCACATGGTCGAGCAATTCGCCAAGCATTCGCTGATCGACGTGACGATGAAGGTCGATGGCGACCTGCATATCGACCAGCACCACACCACCGAAGACAGCGCGCTGGCGCTGGGGCAGGCGCTGGCCGCCGCGCTCGGCGACAAGGGCGGGATCGCGCGTTACGGCAGCGCCTATTCGCCGATGGACGAGACGCTGGCGCGGGTCGCGCTGGACATTTCGGGACGGCCCTATCTGGTGTGGAAGGCCGGCTTCAGCCAGGAAAAGCTGGGCGAATGGGACACCGAGCTGATCGAGCACTGGTTCCATTCGGTCGCGCAGACCTGCGGGCTG
>Ga0098074_1000605_pt1 | contig 22762 bp, 35 predicted proteins | sample 32_taG_FD_75064 | JGI IMG/M metagenome (GOLD analysis project Ga0098074, IMG submission 75064) | Marine viral communities from the Gulf of Mexico - 32_GoM_OMZ_CsCl metaG | ecosystem: Environmental > Aquatic > Marine > Oceanic | place: Atlantic Ocean: Gulf of Mexico | collected 2015-07-12
AGTAGATTTCATGCACCCAGAAATTCAAAAAGCCAAACAACGTATAATTGAATTGGTACATGAGAATAACTACACACATGATGACATCAAAAAAATGTTATCTGAAGTCGATAGTATGATGAATGATGTCAAGTTTGACAAGGACAAATTAGAAATCAGTAATTGGTTAGATAAAATAATTAACCAAAAAATACTTGATGCACAAATCGGTTCTTATCTCAAAGGAGTGATGATACACTATGACCGAGTTGACATTTATGACAAACTAACATACGTGTCATTTCTTGATCGAATAACACACGGTAACCTTGATTCCATATTTGAAAAAAATGAGTGACAAAAATTACTGGCAGAAAAACAAAGACTGGATTAATGCACAAAGGCGTGCAAGGTACCAAGAAAATCACAAGGAAGAACTTGAAAAAAAGGCAAAGTACCGCAAAGAGAATAGAGAGCATGTAAATGAAATCAATCGTGAATACTACCATCGTGACCTTGAGAAAAACCGCAAACTGCAACAAGCCAGTTATCAACGTAACAAGGAGCGTGTAAAGGAATACAAAGCAAAACGGTATGCCAAAAAGCGTGAGGAAATTCTAGCCAAAAAGAGACAAAGATATGCAGATAGCAAGAAAACTGAAAACAGACAAAAGAACAAAGACAAAGATTAACGCCACAGTTCTAAAGACTAGGGTACACCTAGAATTTGGAAATCTCAGTTTATCACTGTCCAAAGTTGAAGCCCAACGAATTGCTTATGTGTTAGATAAGGCAGTAGCAATTCAGGAGACTGTAAGACATGAATGAATTAGATGAGATATTACAATTTATAACCGAATATGAAATAGATCCTACAGATGATATTGTTGACATCTTAAAAGGGCGTGTTCATCATGCAATTTATGACCAATTGAATCACATGATCAAATATGCTGATTTTGACAATCCCAATAAAATAAAGAACCTTGTTTTGAGAGATATTAATGACTACATCGACTCATTTGAGTATCAAGATTAAAGACATGAGTGAATTAGATGAGATATACAACGAGGCTCTAAGAGAACTTGATCAAGTGCGTGACAAGTATCCAAAAAATGAACATGAGGGATTAATCATGGATACTATTTTGTCTAATCATCAACTTGACAAATGGGATGAACACACAATACGCAACAAACTGCTAAAAGCCATATCTCCAGACTGCTCGCACAAGTTGTACCCCAATGGAAAAACTGATGCTGATGGAGGATGTGTACTGGTTAACGTAAATTGCTCAAAGTGTGGATATGAGATGTACAAATGGTATGAGATAGATGAATGTGAAAATATCTGGAAACACAAAACCGATGATTGCAACCATCAATCATACCATGACAATGATTACACCATATCTGATGATGCTGTAACTTGCGAAACAAACTGCATGAAATGTGGATTTTCAATGCCTCATAGATACCTGTATGTGGAAACCTGTGAACTTGATTGAAGAGAATAGAGATACCCTCATTCGGTATCGATGGCTTACACAATACCACGATGGAAAAAATACACTTTACGCATGTACCAATCACGGTATGGATGTACTGTTATCGTGGATGAAAATCACAGACCAGATAAAGACAATGGAGTTTGTTGCAGACCCACCGACACTCACCACTGACAAGTACAAAAAAATCATTGAAGAACTATCCACCAAAGGATTGATCACTGCATACTTTAAAACAAAAGACGAGCCAATGAAGATAGCTCCGACACCGCAAGGTCAAGAACTGTTTGAGTCATTTTTGTTTTGGCAAGATTCTGATGCACAAAATAAACTTGCAAGAAACAAAAAAATCAAAAAGTTTGGTGTGGACTTTATGAAAGGACTGGTAAAAACTACTTTGGAATTACAAAAGTTTTCTCAGCAGATGAATGGCACCAAGCCTACCAAGAAGAAAAGAAGAGCCAAGTAGATTTTATTTAAAATACTATTCTATCACTAAGTAGAAAATGGACGAAATGTCAATTGAAGAAAACAAGAAACGTATAGCAAAACTGCAAATGAGATTATACTACATAGAGCACAAGGACAAGATAAACCAAAACCGCAAAAAGTACAGACGACAATCATGGGCAGAACGCAAAGACAATCCAAAAAACAAGGAGAGTCTAAAATGAATACAGAACCGAAAATCTCACTTGATGACTGTTTGAAATACGCATTGAAAAACAATCTCACTGGAAACAATCCACACAGACCTTGGACTGTAACTGAGTGTCCTGAATGTAGGTCAGTGTGGGATGAAAGTGATCTTTATTGTGATTCTTGTCATTGCCCACTGTACAATGATACCCATATCAGAACTGAAATCAAACAGCACCAGTCAATGATAATGTATGAAAAACAACAAAGAGAGTACAAACAAAATGACTAAAAACAATCTATGTCAAATATTGGAACAAGGGATACTTTGACTACTAGATTTTATTTAATATACTAGACTGTCATCATTACACCATGCATGACCGAATAGAGCAGTTTGTTGTTGATGCGTATCACAACGCACAAGACAGACTGCTTAACGGCTCTACTGGTTCCAGACTCAGAACACTACATGTCTCTGATTTTGTCTCACCATGTCTCAAAAAAGTCTGGTATCAAAAGAATTTTCCAAAACCAATGGAACAAAAGACAAAATCCATACTATATCACGGCTTGGTGATTCACGAACACACACAACTGTCTCACTTTCATGAGGTCACATTTTGCTATGACATTGAAAAGGACAAGGGCTACACGCCTCAAGAAGTAGTTGAGATGCCACGAGATGAGACAAAAAACATCATCACTGGCACACTTGATGATCTGTTAAAGGTAGGCGATGATTATGTCATTGCAGACAAAAAGACTTGGAATGGTAGGGGATACAAGAAAAAGTCACCTGACGAGAATTATGTCAGACAATTATCCATATACCGTGTACTGCTCCAAAAATCATATGGAATTGATGCAAAGTACGGATGTCTACTGTATCTAGACAAGGGAAATGACTTGGAAGAACTACCAATGGCTTTTGAGTTACATGATACGGACATAACAAAACAATTCCTAAAAGATACTCTAAAACAATTACAGGGTGTACCAGATCCTACCATATGCTTTTTGTGTAACGGTAAAAACAAGACTGGTAAAATCTACTGTCCATATGCTGAAGAGTGTCATGCAGAGATGAAAAAGTCTAACAACATTGTAGAAAACACACAGGATTATGTGCGTGAAAGGAATCTACCAAAATGAACGAACTTTATGTTTGTGGATTCAAACTAACTATGTATAATGGTAGAAAGACATTGGCTCCCGTATATGGGAATTTCTGTCCTAAGTGTAATGCATCATCAATAGACATTTGGGCTTATGATGGTGGATTGGTAACTTGTATTAAATGTAATCACGTATTCCAAATACAAGATGTGAAAGATAAAATAAAAAAAGCATATGATAATTATCAAAACTCAACACCAAAAGGGAGTCTATAAGATTGGAATCAATAATAGGATTAACCATGCTATTTGGAGGATTTATCACTGTTACAGGATTGCTTGGTTGGGTTGTTTACAAAATTGAAAAGATAACAAACGAATTGGAGAACAAACAATGATCTGTGACTGTTACGGCAATGTTCCAAAGTCAGGTGTAGGTATTGGAATCTGTCATAATTGTGGACTGGAGTCATGCAACAAGTTCTTTGGCTGTTTTGTATCAGACCCTGAACACAAATGTTCTAATCAAAAACTGACAAACAGATAATGGATTTTAATTTAAATAGATAGTAGTTAAAACTAAATCAATGGGTAATGTTAGCATATGTTTTGCCTGTAATAGGGGGATTTTACGACAAGACTATCCTAACACAATCTATTGCCCAGAGTGCCATTCAAAGTGGACTAACAACTTTTTGAGGAGATAATCATGTGTCTAAGGAGATTTTACGTATTAGCGGAGGAGAACGATGATGACCAAAACGAGGAAGTGTAAACTCTGCGGAGATGAAATTGATGATGAATTTGAAGCAATTAACAGACACAAAATCGAACAGCATTTCTGGTACTTGGGGGAATTAGAAGATTGAAGATACTACTTTTAGCATTAATTGTAGTTGGCGGTGTAGGCATCGCATATGGAGTTGATGCACCACACTGGTACAATGCAGACAAACAGCAAAACATGGACATTGATTCATTTCCGCCACTACAAAAGGCAAGCCCACATGAATTAAGGCACCAGACAAACGTAATACTGGTAAATTTTGAGCAATTGACCACCCACAGTGCATACATTCCCAAGGGAGTTGATACCACAGAACTGACAAAATCACAGATCATCGATGAAAGAAAAAAGATCGAAGAGCAACGAGCACTCGATCTGATGAGGCAGTTAGGATACTAAATTTAATAAATATGTGATTCTCATAAATATCGGGAACATTGCATGGGAAGAAAGAAACTCACTAAACGTCAAGAGTATTCCAGAGAATACTGGCAAAGAGATGAAGTAAAGAAGAGAAAGGCTGAACAAAATTTTACAAAATATAACACAGATCCAAAGTACAAGAAAAGACAAAACAAAGCAAACAAGGACTATTATGAAGAACACAGGGATAGTTTAATAAAAAAACAAACAAAATACAATCAAGAACACGCCGATGAGCGAAAAGAGTATGCCAGAAAATACTACTTACTGCATAAAGACAAACTCAAAAAAAGACAGAAAAAATACTATAGAGACAACATAGATCAGTACAAAGAGTACAATCGAAATTAAGTTTTAAATTCTATCTATTTTTAGAGAAGTTATGCCTTGGCGACCATATGTAATTACTAACATTTATGGGCAAAAAAAAGTAATGCGAGACACGGTACTGTATGACACAAAACAAGAAGCAATTACTGCAATGAGGCGTAAGAACCAGCGTTGGATGGAGATGAATTACTCTCAAAAATACTCTAAAATGTCAAATTTTGAGTATGGTGCAGTTGAGGTAGGAAAATCAGGCTACAAATACAAGAAAGGCGATGCTGGTAACAGGCAATTACTAAATGACCTAAACAAAATCAATAAAAAAACACAAAACATCTTCAAATTCTGATTTAATTTTAAATTTTAGTATCACCAATATTTTTCATGTTTAACAACGCACCAAGAAAGCGTTTTACTCGTAAAAATGTGCTAAATGAGAAAAATGTTGGTGGCGTGTACACCCTGTATGACGAGTTTGGCAGAAGATTGTATGTTGGTAGAACCAGTGGCTCAAAATATTCAGGTTTGAAGAAAAGACTCAGTTCTTACTATCAAAAAGACGACTTGGAAAAAGAACACAATGAAAAAAAGGCACTAAGACAGCACGGTATTGCATATTACTCTACAACCAAAGTCAAAAACAAGTCCAAAAGGCGTGCCATAGAGAAAAAACGCAAAAAAGGCACAATCTATAATCAACTATAGTTTACCAGACAAAGTAAATCCTACTGATATGTAAAATACTGCATGTATTGTGGTGGCTTTAATCACACGAACCCGATTCACTGTCTGATTCAAATCTCGCCGATCCCACCACCCAATCGGGTTCATATACTACATTTACGCACGGGGTTTGTCTAAAAAATGAGCGATAAATTACAAACAATATTGACTAGAATGGAAAATTTGAGCAATTCCGATCACAAAAATTTCATAAAACAATACATCAAACATGTCGAATCTGATTCTCACACTGAAAGAAATCTTGGTGCAAACATCAAGGTTCTAATTTATTTTTCAAGACATCTAAAAGATGCTGACATTGTAAACCCCACAAAAGAACAGATACTTGATTTTCTAAATTCAAAACTAAAAACAAAAGAAAAAGATCCTGAACAAAAAAGTCTCAGAACATGGAATGACTACCGCAACAGACTGGCTGGTGTATACAGATGGTATGAAAACAAAGACATCTATGAAAAAGATGACTGGATTACCCCACCTATTTGGACAAAGATCAAGATAAAAAAGACAAAAAAAGAGACACCCTACACACCAAATGACGTATGGGATGAGCAAGAACTAGTCACATTTGTAAAGTATGTACCACGACTACGAGACAAACTAATCTACACACTGTGTTGGGATTTGGCTGGACGAAACCACGAAATAACAAAATTAAAAATTCAAGATATAATTATTCACGACAATTATGCAGTTGCCTCCATCCCATATGACACCAAAACTGGCACCCGAACAGACCCCATAATTTTAGCATTCCCATACCTAAAAGAATGGATTAGGTCTGGACATATTGCACCACACCTCAAAAAGTCTTTTCTAATCACACATATCTCAAAAAATATCTGTCTTACACCTGACACCTTATGGGGAATATTCGCACGAAATTACAAGTACGTAAAAGAGATGCATGAGCAAAACAAGATAGACCCTGATGACTTGGAGCACATTGAATCAGTCCTTGCAAAACCAAAAAATCCATACTTGGTTGGAAGACACTCATCAATTACTGCAAGGACTGATGTTCTAACTGACCAGCAACTAAAATCATACGCAGGCTGGAGTCCAATATCAAACAGAATCAAGGTGTACGCCCACCGCTCACCAAAACAAGTAATCAACCCACTCTTAGAACAAGCTGGAATTGTCCAAAAAGAAAAACCAAAACCAACAAGAAAAGAATGCTACAACTGCAAATATGTCAACATGCCTGAAAGCACAATATGTGGAAACTGCAACATGGTACTAAATCCTGAGCAAAGCATTGGAGACTTTAAAGAATTTGTAAGTCCTAAAGTGGCTGAGAAATTATTAGGAAAGACAATGCGACCAATAGTATTACCAATAATATCTAATGAAGATGAACTTATCGATGCAGTTTTTAAGAAAGTAATCAACCATTACAAACCTGAGAATCAACAAATAAAATAATAAGATGTATTTTTTTAGAAATCAAAAAGTGGGAACAAGTTGGTAACAGATAAAAGCGTTCAACTTGATACCTAAGACCATTGCTTGTTCCCAATTCTGCATGAATCGTCATCAAATAAAAAGAGTATGCAAAACTTCAATCCTCATAATTTAATCATATAATAACTAAAGAATTAAATAGTATTTGAAATATAATCTTGTGTTCGACTTGGTACTGAAGAAAATCATGTGTATTAACACAACAGATCATTGTGCGTATGAATTAGATCGTATATTCCATGAGTCTGAGTTCATTCAGAATCTTGGTAGAGATGTCGGTTACAACGAGATCAATACATCAACACTATTAAAAATGATGGTGTTGCATTTTGTTTCTCATCCCCCATCCCAATCAAAGATAAAGGCTCTATATCATGGATGCAAAGACGACTCTTTCTTTCTGTCAAGTTTGACAGGAGAAAAAGTTGAAAATAACTGAATGCAACGATAGCAACAAAAAAGAATTTGCATACCATTACACAATTGGCAAGAACCAATACTTGTCAAGGGTATGCTCAGAGTGTGTTGAGATACTAACAGAGTTCAAACACACCAAAATCCCAATAGAAGTTTTTGATCAAATTGTAGAGGAGGTCAAAGTCCATGCATGAGGTGCTTGATAGACTTACTGATGATTCTCAATACTATCTTGACTGTTTACGTCAAGGTGGCATCAAGGGGGATGACTGGTACAGAGCATGTCTGTATGCAAATGAGAAAACCGCCCGAAGTCTAGGTTTCAAAATTGTAGTCAACGTGAGTTACGAAGCGGTGACTGGAGGTGAAATAGCATAGAACGATTAGACATACCAGACGGTGGTGGCAATTACTTTAAGGGAGAATTTGCAAAGACCAGAGGAATTTCTAAAGTAAAAATTGTCGAGCCTGCACCAACTATGGTCAGCTTTGATGATGGTTCCAAGAAAGTTCAATGTCACATAGCATACAGCGGTCAATCATCAGACGACCCAGATACTTGGACAATGAACAACACTACTGCAAGAGATCTGAAGAAATTATTTGATTCAGACTTGCCTAGTGATTGGTTAAACAAAGTAATTCCAATCGAAGTCTCAAAGACCCAAAAAGGATACGCCATCTACTTAGACAAACTATCTGCTGGCACAGCAGAGCCAAAACAGGAGGAACTATAGAATTGACTAACAATGAGGGTTCCTCCACCCCTAATTTTTCTGGAAAAATAGACAAAGATTTTAGAATTTTTGATCCTAAAGCAAGGGATGCATTTCATGCACAGCCAATGGAGAAAAAGGAAAAATCACTCAAGGCAAAATCATTCATACTTTATCCATTTGAATTAATTTTTAATCAGAAAAAATCATTTGAAGAAAAAGAAGCAGAGTCACTGCATCTAATTGAAGAACACCTCAAACACCACAAGAAATGCTTTGTCTCAACTAGTTATGGGATGGACTCTATTGTATTGATGCACTTGGTAATTCGTGCATCCAAAAATGTTGGGTGTGAAATTCCTAACATGTTTTTGAATCATACTCTAAACACCTACAAAGAAGAACCAGAATATTGGAAACTAATCAATGAGAAATTTGGAATTGAAAAGCAATTTAGAATGTTCAAACCACCTCTAGATGAGAAAGGTAATCATTTTACAGTCTGGTCAATTGCCAAAAAGTTTGGATACCTACCAAATTTCAGAACCACACAAAAACAAAGCGGTAAGAGAAAACAGTTCAAAAACAAGGGTGATGATGGTGGCATTCCAAAGTGTTGTGAGATTCTAAAGAAAAAATCAATGAAAAACTTGCTAAAGTCATTACCTGAAGATGAGAGATATGATTGTCACTTTGTAGGAACCAGAGCAGAGGAATCCAGAATGAGAGCAATGGCAGTTCTACAAAGATGCAGAAGTTACGTTATTACATCAAGATTCCCATACCACATCCGTGCTGTAACACCACTATCATTTTGGGTAAAGTCAGATATTTACGAATATTACGCTAGATATGACATTCCTAAAAATCCTACATACGAAATTCACAATATTGACAGAATGGGATGTGCATCATGCCCTGCACACCGTTTCTGGGAGATTAGACTAGCCAATGATCCAACTTCAGAGGGTCAAGGAATGTTAAAACAAAATCTGAAAATTCTAAAGGCAACACAACCTGAAAGATACAACGCATCAATTGAGTTATTGAAAAAGAAAAAACTTGTTCCAGAATTAATTGCAGAATTAGAAAACAGTGTAACGCTTTCTAATTATTTTGAGGAGTCACAAAATTGACTTCCATTACACTCACCCTCCATATTCAATGCCTATTGCATGTTCCCACGTGCTTTTTGGAGGGTGAGACCTAATGTGTTTTGTAAAACCAATCTGTCCAATTTGTGGCGACTTGCTGTCTGGGATAATTGGCTCAGAAAAACTACAGTGCTTTGAGTGCAAGGTAAAGTTTGATTTGGATTTGGAGGTTGAGGGATGAACATAGAAGAAAAAAACAAACTGATCAAAATTTTCAGAGACAGTGGATTCAACTGTTTTCCAATTCCAAAGTTGCAAAAAATTGCAGACTTTAGATACAAGGCATCAAAGACCCCACCAAATCTACCAATTGCAGATGAAGAAAATTACGGAATTATTGGAGTAGCTGGTGCAGGCAACTGCATCATTGACTTTGACAACAAAGAAGAATACAGACCATTTGCAGAACTACTAATCAAACAAGGATACTTGGTGTCTGAGAGTCCACACGGATGGCACGTTCCAGCAACTGGTTTTTCAGGAACCGTCAGCAAGATGGAATTTTTCAATTATAAAATTCAAGATAAAAAAATTGTAGAGATTCAGGGATTTGATCATTACTGCGTTGGTGCAGGCTCTGTAATTGAGACTGAGGGTGAGGGAATACTATACTATATCAATAGAGGTGGAACAAAGATTTGGAATCCATCCCAAGTACAAGGAAAACCCGTTGACTTTGAGTATTGGTGTGACAGACTGTGTGAGCAAATCCATGTCGAAACCAGAAAAAGAAAATCAAATTCTAGCTACAAAAATTTCAGAGACAGATTCAGGGCTGGACAAATCCCAACCAAAGGAACATCAAATGACTACTTCCATCAATCAGCAATTGCATGTAATGACGATGGTTTGAGCATTGAAGAGGCTAGGGAGAAAATTCAAAAAGTATACCAAGAATGGTCAGTCAGTCCTCAATATTCTGGTAGACAGTGGGATAATGTTCTAACAAAAATTCAAGAAGTCTATGATAAAAATCAAAAGACAAAGTCTGGACGACCACAAAAAAATGATGACAATCCAACATCACAGATTGCACGAAGAATTGTAGACTCCCGAAAAATCTACTCTAATGTAGAGACTGATGAAATTTTTGAAGACAAGAATGGATTCTTGGAGCTTATCAACAAGTCACTAGTCAGAGAAATACTCACTGCATACCCTGAAACAACACAAGCCGAATACAATGACATACTATTCAAACTCAAAGGATACACTTCAGAACTACCACCAACAAACAAGAATTATTTTGTATTCAAAAACGGTGTACTGGACAAAACAAAACGAGAAATCATCACAACTAACGAGTTGGCAGACATGGGATTCAAAAATTACAACTATCTTCCAAAGTCTCCTGAAAACGAGCCTACAAAATTCATGAAAGTATTATTTGATAACACAAAACCAGAAGAAATTCCAAGAATAAAGGCTGGACTCCGTGCAATATTTGAAAACTATCTTGACCCTAAAATATCGGTTCTTTACGGAGCATCTGGTGTAGGCAAGTCAACACCACTGCTAATTCTAACAATGGTTCTCGGTGACCAGTATGCACTAACAGTTGAATTAAACCAATTTCTAGAAGACAAATTCATCAGAGCAAAAATACTTGGAATGAGACTGGTTGTATTTCAGGATCTTCCAAAACAATGGAAAGATTTCACCACACTCAAAACACTCACTGGTGAACAAAGAAAGACAGAACGTGCATTCATGAAAGACTCTGTGACATTTGATAACAAAATCAAAATCTGGGCTTCTGGAAACTATTTGGCAGAAATTCCTGAACATGAACAAGATGCAATGTACACAAGAAGATTGTCACTTATCCACAATACCCGAACAAAACCACAAAAAGAAGACCCAACATTTGCAGAAAAAATAGTTGAAGAGGAAGCCGAAAAGATTGTTTCATGGATTCTAAACTTTGATGATGATGAATGTCAGTATGAAGACAAAGAAACAGTTAGAAAAGAATGGGAAGAGACTGCAAGTCCAGAAATAGCATACATCAATGAGCACTGGCAATTATCTGACCACAAAAATGAGATGTCAGTCGGTAAACTGGTCAAAGAGTACCAGTCATTGTATCAGCAATCAATATCCATTGATCAGATGGCAAAAACCCTCAAAGTTTTAGGATTTTCAGTGAGAAATAACATAATTAACAACATCGAGCCTGCTCCAGAACCTCAAACACCAACAAATGCAGTGCAAAAAGACAAACAGGAGACATTTTAACATTGATTTCTAAATTCTCTCAAAAAACGTACAAATGTACAAAGTACAAGAAATCACCATTCTCAGGCACGAAAACACCCAAAAAAGCCTTGTACGTTTTCCTTGTACCAGTACAAAAGTACAAGGATGACCGTTTCTTGTACATTTGTACTTTTACAACCCTTTTTTATCGAAAGTTAGGAAACGAGGTGTACATCTCATTTGTATGTATTTTTTCTGTCGGAAAAATGAAAAACATTTGCATTTTGACTGGAGGCAGGCATGAGTAAACTGCAATTACATCAAAAACCAAGGTCTGATGCCTCTAATTCTGATGAATATGAGACACCAGAGTATATTTTTGAGCAAATTTGCCATCATTTCCATATTTACCCAGAACTAGACGTTTGTGCCAATTACGGAATGAACAAGTGCTTCAAATTTTTCTCACCACAAGAAGATGGACTATCACGCCACTGGAAACATTGGAGTGTATGGTGTAACCCACCTCATTCCAAAACCAAAGAGTTTGCATTACATGCAGACAAACAATGGCAAGAAAACAACATCAATATTTTGATGCTTGTTCCAGCAAATTCAATCTGTGCTCACTATTTTTCAGATATTTTCAATAAAAAACATGCAACATACCACCGAGTTGCTGGCAGAATTAGATTCCTTGTAAATGGAAAACCTAGTCCACATCCATCAAGAAACGCCTACTTTGTTGTAGTATGGAGGAAAAGAGATGAAGTGTAAGGGCTGTGGCATCATATCTGAGAGATGTGACAGAAAGTGTTGGGTAAAACATTCAATGTGTGTAAAGTGTGCAGTCAAGAACCACCCTGAAGACTATCCAAAAAATTTCCAACAGAGGTATCTTGGATTAAAATTAAAGAAAAAAGTTTACGAAGTTTGCCCATTCTGTAACTCAATTAATATCAAAATGAAATACCAACACACTGGCAAGTTACGTGATGTAGGCAGTTCCTATTGCAGAGTCTGCAACATTATCTTTGGCGATTCAAAAGTACGATTTGTCCAACTATCTGAGGTGGCAATTTAATGGTTTTTCGAGATTATATTAAAAATTCTTACTGTGTAAATTGTGGTGCAAAATATTCCAAGAAACGATACCCCAACATTGTTTGGTGTAAAGATCCAAAGAAAGTAAACTGTGTACACAAAGTCCGTCACAAAGCACGAGCATCAACTGCCAGACGGTTGCTAAACGAAAGGGGATTAATAAAGAGAATATGAGATGCAAAATATGCAGTAAAAGGATCAACCCAAAGTCAGGTAGATTCAGAGTAAATGACAGAGAATACTGTCGATGGTGCATCTGGCTACTGGATTTAGACCCACATTATCTGGTTCCAACTTCTGAAATTTCAGATAAAAGGAGTTACTCATGAGACTTTCTGTCTGTGTCGAGTGTGGAAGACCAATAGAGCAACATGGGTTTCGTGGAAGACCAAAAATTCACTGCTCTGAGAGGTGCTACAAGATTTCAAAGGCAGTATCTGCTAAGAGAGGTAAGACCTTTGGTATGTAGCAGTCTGTGCGATAGGTACAGAAGTGTAGTGTCTCAAATCATGAGATACACCATAGATCGTAAACACTGTGTAACTTGTGCTGTATGGTTCTCTGCATCACATCTCAGATGTCCTTGTTGCAGTCAAAAATTAAGAGTAGGAAAGAGGCGAAACGATTGGTAAGTAAGGACGAGGTAAATGAGTTAAAGGCAGACGTTGCAGACAAGTATCTTGGTGGTAAGTGTTTTTTCTGTGGTGCAATCAAATCAAAAAGAGGAATGACAATCCACCATAGATGGTACATCAAAAATGATGTCGTGTATCATGATTATCCAAAGAACCACAATGGTAAGATGACCTACCACAAAAACTTGAGAAAAAAAGTTAGAGAAAAACCATCCAGATTTAGATATTTGTGCAACACTGATCACCAATCTCTTGAGAGACTGTTAAGGTACAGCGAAGAAAAGTTTGAGAAACTTGTCAAGGAAGTACGTGCTACACGAAAACTTAGACGTAAACACCAATTTGATTAAATTTTAAATTCTACTTATTCTTATAATTGTCATGGGATTAGAGGGAATAATCGCACAGTCCACCAATGCTGGTTTAGTAATTAGTGACTTTTTTGCTAAATTAGTAAGAGGCAACTGAGTAGATTTTAATTAATATAGTATACTAAACTAAATCGTTTAATGCCAGTCTTAATTGATAATGGTCATGTTACATGTCCACATTGTTCTGAAGACATTGAAGTAAAACAGCAACGTGTCGGAGCAACTTATACTAAAACATGGAAGAACGTTCCAGCAAGGTGTCTTAACATTGTACAGTGGTGGATTCACAGTTATCCGTATGATGAAATGACAAAACAAGAAGCACTGACAAATTACCGCTTTAACAATAATATTACAACTGGTTCATTTTTTGCAAGGATTTCAGAGTTATTGGGATTGGAAATTCTAAATGTCACTCGTGAAGTAAGGGTAAATGATTCATACATCAAGAAAAAAACACTCGTTTCCCCTAGGTATTCACTCAATATTTCAAAGGCACAGAGAGTCCTTGCAGTAAAAGGAGATTTGAAAAAGTTATGAGATTAAAACAGGTAGGCTACACATCATACAAGACACATTCGTTTTGTAGTGTATGTGATTTATGGCAATCAAAGGATAACAAAAGATGTGAGAACTGTAACATGATGGTTCGTCACCGTCCACGAGTTACACGACTAAAAGGTGAGGATAGATGGAAAACTGCATATTAAAATCACGAGATTGCCAACTGGTCTTTCACCATTTATGTGAAAAGGAGTGTTGTATGTGTTGGTGTCATCTAAATACGTAGAGAGATTTACTTACCAGTGCAGTGTTTGTAAGAGTGAATTTAAGACTCTTAAAAAACATGCAGACCATCTAAATTCTCATACCAAGCAAGACCTGATTTCTATTCTAAAGTATTGGGGGTTCCGCCATTATGACAAAGTATGAGCGGAAGAAAAAACGCAAGGAGATGCGTAGAGCCGAGGCTGATCAAGAAAGAGAAGAAAAACTAAAGTCAATAAAAAAACAAACCCCAAAGAAAAGACCAACCAACTACAGAAAGGATTCTCAAGGAAACATCATTTTGTTTGGACACATTAAATTTTCAAAAATGTCATGGGTAGTTCTTGGAGCAATTGGACTAATAGGACTCTACTTTTTCATTGGTGTAAATTTTGGTGAAATGGATGGGTATGTTGAGCCAGAGTTTTCATTTGAGATGTGTGAGGCACAGGATTTCACCCCTGACATGTGTAAATTCCACTACAAGTTTTGTCGAGAATACGCTGATGGAAAATCAATCTGTCAATTTGCAGAGACTGATCCATTTGTCAATGTAGACCCTAATGAGAGGTACTATACGCCTGAAGAACAGGACTTTATGCCTCCTCAATTCATTGCACCATTAGTACAGTGGGCTGATGCAAGAGGGGATGACGAGCCAGCATGTTATTCCCAAGCATGTAAGGTGGATAATCCTGATTTGGTTGACGGTGACAAGGAAAAAGAGGTTGATGTCAAGACTGCCAAGAAAAATGTGGATGATGTAAAACAAGAAATTCGTGATTTAATCAAACGAATCAACAAAGATGAATTAGAAAAGGCAAAGTGGAAAAATGCTGTGTTTAAAACCGAGCGAATATTAGATGAGGCTCAAGATATTCTCAAAGAAAAAAAGGATGCATTCAGACATGCTACTGATATTAGAGTACAGAATCAAGACGACATTGATTTTCAAAAGAATGCCAAAAAGGAGTTAGATATTGCTCAGAAAAATTACAATAAAGCCAAAAGTGACTATTCAAAGGCTGTAAATGATTATGATTCTTTTGTCAAAAATGCTCTGGACAACAAGAACAACTTAAAGCTCGCAGAAGCTAAGCTTACCGATTATCTTGAGGAACTGGATGTTGCAAAGGTAAAATCTAACAAATTTGAAACAGATAATAAATTTGTAAACATCGTATTGTCCAAAACATGTACCACTTTAATTGAGAATCAGTTAGAAACTGACTGTCCTACATACCGTGAGTTACGAGATACCTATGACAACACAATTCCAAAAATTTCAGGTGAGTGGGTTGATTTGGGTTATGATGTTAAACGAGAAGACCCAAAATACAAGAATCATTGGAATTATTACCGCTCATTACCATCATGGAAGATAATTACTGTTGATCCAGACCCTCAGATGATTGAAAGAGGTGTAACAATTACCATTCAGGCAACTCCATTTACTTATCTTGAAAACATCAAACATGAAAACAAAAACAGATCATACAACTCTACAGGTACTGAGCGATACGAGTGGCACAATGTCAAGTATCATGATTCATGCAGAAGTGTCATGATAGCACCTGATATGGAACTACTTGCTGAAGTAATCTCTAACATATGGAATGATTGTGAGCCAGTAGAGCCTGAAGTTATTCAGTTAGAAAAGACTCCATTGGACTATATCGAATCAGCACATCACCAGTATTTTAGATGGCTACAAAACATGATTGAGAGGTGTACTGAAAAGTGTTAGACATGAGATTATTGGAAATTGAGCTTTTGATTCTAATCGGAGTCTGGGTAAATGCCACTGCAAATGTTGCATTTTACGCTCGTAAATGGAGGCGTGGAAGCAAAGAATGAACATTGATGATGTTGAAAAATTCTCTAAAAAAATGGAGAAATGGCATGAGATAATCTTTCCTAAAATTACAATATTGTTTATGATGGGAGTTATGATGATTTCATCAATTGCAATTACTGCATATTATGAACGAATTGAGGATTTTAGAGAGTCATGGGATTCAAGTGAGGTCTGGTTACCTTTCTCAGCATTCCAAGTTCTATTCTATGTGGGAATTTACGGTGTACCAATCTACATGATATACACGATACTTTTTACAAAATTCAGATTTCCAATCAGTTTCAAGGGGGATGGCGGTGGTCGAAAAATCAAGCCAATTAGACCACTATGACAAAACGCTTTCATACATGTAAAAGATGTAAGAAGTATTATGATGGAACGTTCCAAGAATGCGGAGACTGCATCCAAGAACACCACCACGAATCCTGATGAGGAATACCATGAACGTCCTGAGTGGGCATGGCTTACTGAAGATTAAATTTTAAATTCTATTCATTATTAGATATAGCATGTCTTTGGGTAAACGAATCAAAGAAGAAGTGGGGAATCCATTATCCCCACATTCTGATGACCATACTGTTGCAGAAAAAGTCTGGAAAGAATGGAAATCAATGAAACATAAAAAATGTGGATGTGATCACAAACATGCCTGAGAATGGATGTACTTGTGGTTGTCATTTCTTAGATGATGGTGACCCAGATTGTATGTTTTGCAGTTGTCTTTCATTTCTAAAAAACGATTAAATTTTATATTCTAGTCGTTTTATAAACAAGCATGTGCGAAGTGTCTCCACTCGTCAGTTTTCTAATTTATGGTATCAGTGCTGGATTCTTTGGACTCTCAATGTTTACCGTTTCCAACTATTTCAAATCAAAAAAGCAAGAGAGGTTGAACAAACTTGCCTAAAGTAGCACCACATAAATCACAAAGAAAATGTCCAATTTGTGCAAGGGTTCACACTAAAAATGAACACAGGTTCCACGGAAGTGGCACTTACAAAAAGACCCATGAGGGAACAAAGAAACGAAAGAAAAAGTAATGGACTCTATCACCTTAACTGGTCGAAAAAAGATATTTTTTAACAAAACTAAACTGATTACTTGTTTTACATGCAATGTAGTTTTACAAGGCAAATACCTAGTTTCTTCACCTAAACAGCGTTACAGGTGTCTTGAATGTGCCAAACGATTGAACATTATTGAGGAGATACCTACCCAATGTCAATAAAATTCACCCCTAAAGAGCAATTCATTGTCGCCTCAGTACACATGATTACTGATGAAAGGGCAAAAAAACTACCACGAGAGACACGCCAAGTCATGCTAAATTACATTCGAGAAAGACTTGGTGTTAGTAAAGAAGAATGGCATGAGGTGGCACTGAATATTGATCAAACTATGAAGCAAGTGGCAGACATTATGGAACGAGATTATCGCTCAAATGATGTCACTGCTGATAATTATCTAGCAGAAATTGATGCCAGTGTCAGGGATAATATCGCAGATGTTGACTTGGACGGAGTCCATGCAGAGACTGAACATGGTAAAAAGATGCTTGATGACGTTAAGAAACTAAAGAAGAGGTTTGGATTATGATGATTAAACTATACCTTGGTGTTGGTTTCTTAGGAGCTGGTGCTGTGGTTGTCATGTCTTTTCTAACTGGTTTACTGTGACTTGGAAGTCTTATCGATATTAACTGGTGTCATAATATTTTGTGGTGGAACCGTTGCATCGATGATTTTGGCTCATTTCATGTTTCGTATTAATCGCCACAAACCAAAAAACTCCTCTAAAAGTCCTTAAATGGGCTTTATTTCGCCAAAAAAATTCTGTTAGGGTTTGGATAAACCCTAACTCATTTCAAATTCGTTCCTAGATTCAAAAATTCTATGAGTAAAAATAATTACTTAAACTTATTAAAAAATATTATAAATATTAATAAAAAATTAACATTAGTATTATTAAAATTTATTAGCGTACGTGTGGCTCTCCCTCTCTGTATGTATGAATTGTGGATTTAATTTTATATGCTCACAATGTTCAGAGATAATTATTGTCTACTGAACCAGTCATAGAGCCACTCAATGAAGAGCAATTACTGCAACAAGGTCAATGGTTACATGACACATCTAAACAGATGTCTGCTGTCCATCCAGCAGACGAGTTGACTTGGATTACAAAAGGCGATACAAAGGTGCCACTACTCCGCCGTCATGCAGTTAATGGTATCATCAAACAGATACTGGTACACAACTCACACAACCAGTACACAGGGTGTCTGGCTATTGGTAAGTCTGGTTCTGGTAAGACGACTCTAACTAAACGAATCATGCATGGTATACACACCTCACCTGAAGAATGGAAACTGCCAAGAGAGTACCAATTCCACTGGTTCACTGGTGAGGATATGTTCAAGATGCCCAAAATCATAAAGTCTCTATCTCAAGGCATGAATCATTTCATTGTCTTTGATGATGCATCCTACACGCTTGAGGATGCATCCAAGACAGAATTGGCAACACTTGCAAATGCATTAACTAAGATTAGACACGATGTAAAGGGCAAATGTATTGTCTGGATGAACATTCACTATTCAAAGGCTACCAAGAAATTTTTCAGAGATGTTGACTTTCAGTTCTGTACATCATACACACCAAATGACCGCCAGAATCTGATTGATATTTTCGGCTCTGATCGGGCAGTAGATGCGTTTGCAAATTTGTATAAAACTTCGTCTAGACACGGTTGGTTCAGGATACCCTACAAGGGAACAAGCGACCTAATGTATACCATCTCAAAGCCATTTAGACCAGTCCTAGTAATGGATACGTACACACACCTAACCCTAGTTGACAAGCAAGAATGCGAAGTTTGTGGAAAAGACCCCTATCATACGGACTATAAGGAACCGATTCCAGCCGAGGAAGTTGTTAAAACCCTCAATAAAATGTCCAATCAAAATTTCATGTCTGCTAATACTCTAAGGGCTTGGGTATACATGAGGGAGGGGAACCTAATGCACCTGACACCCAATGCCAGAAAACTCTGGAAGTGGATGTCAAAAATTTCTGAAACTATCAATTGTGACTGGTCAGAGGTTCTAAAGTTATACAATGATGGATTATCAAATGCCAAGAAAACCAAGTCATGGGAGACTGAAGAAGAGAAACAAGCAAAGGCAGACTTTGAAGAAAAAGTAAAAGAAATTCAGGGCAGTGCAGATGAGAAAGAATGAATTTTTAGAATTGCCAGAAATTCAAAAATGGCAAAAGGCAACAAGTAACAACCCAACTCAATTTAGAATGTATCTTCACAAATTACTAATCATATGTAATACAAATCAAATTACAATTTCAGACATACTTGACACTGACAACCACTTGTACAAGATGATTGAGATTTATAATAATTTCAAACAAAAGGTTGCACAAGGTGAAATAGTACATACCAGAAAGGTAAATGACTCACCTACAAATTTTACAAAGTACGCAACTGCATTAAAATCATTTTTTGGTTCTCAGGGGTTTTACATTCCCCCAAAGTTTGAATTTGAACAACGCAAGGGATTGCCGAATTACGCTGAAATTGAATTAACTGATGCAGAAAGAGATCAGGGTTTAGTCCATTTTGGTGGATTAGGCGATCCAAAACTATTACAGGCTTTTGCACTCCAATCCGAGATTTTTTGTCGAATTTCGGCATTACTGGAATGGAAGAATAATTTGGAGATTCGGGATGATGAGGTCGATGGCATACCTGTCAAGTATGGATATATTCACAAATTCTATGAACCAAAACAACACACCACATGGAATAAACGTGTACTCAACAAGGAGGTATTAGACATACTTGAAGACATACCACAAGGTGAACCAATCTTTGCAGACACCACAAAAGACTACAAGGAATACTGTGATGAGTTACGTGTATTTTACAGATCAATTGGAAAAATCAGACAAAATGAGAAATCAGTAAAACAGACTGATTCGTGGTATTATGACAACTATCCTACACACTCTGTACGACATTCTAGTACAAGGCAGGCACTTCGTAGAACTGGTGGAAACTATTCAATTATTGCATCAATGGGTTGGAATGGTGAGGGGATTGTACGCCAAATATACTCAAAACCTGATGAGGAATTGGTGCTAAGGCAGAATCACTGTGAGTATTGTAATCCTCCGAAATTCAAGTTAGAGTCTGAGAGATTCTGCACATTTGAGCATTTTCTAGCATATCAGTATAATGACAGTAAGCCAAAATCAGTCACTAATGAGGCAGACAAATGGAAGAAAATTGCAATGGAGTTGAGGTCACAAGTTGTTAGTTGAGATACGTTCAGCAATATGGAATGTCCATAGAATGGGCTTTTCTAATTCATTACAGCATAAGGATCTGGACTCTGCAATGGTATTCATTACTGCAATGTTTAGGGCAATTCCTAAAGACTATAGAAAAGAATTACCTCCAAAACCAATAATCAAAGAGATGGGTGACCACCTTGCATTGAAGAGAAATCAATGGGAATGGATTGGTGATGCAATAGGGTTAGTAGAAGAGACAATTAGTGAATGGATAGATGTCACTTTACAAAAATCTGCAAGGATTTAATTTTAAATTCTACACTACATGTAATTAATCGTGTATATCGTATTCTTTCTACTGTTAGCATTTCTGGGGTATGGTGGATTATTCTGGCGTGATCGACCACTTTTAATTTTAATTTCCATTGTCTCTGTTTTACTTTTGATACTTGTTCCTATGAGTGGTGATATTGTAATTTCTACAGAATTTGGAGGCACTTTGAGCGGTAGTGAGGGAGGATCAACTACCAACCTGAGTGCAGGCGGTTCTGATGAATATGTACTACTAAGTCTGGATGATGGATGGGAGTACACTGCATGGATTTGGATTAATGTCTTTATTTTGATGATTCACTTTACTGTATTTTTGAAAGAGATCCTGTCGGGGGTACTTTAGTTGTATCTTCATCTACTCTTGGCTATTCTTTGTCTGAATGTGTTTTTACCACTTATGACCATAGAGGGTACACCATTTTACAATCCAGATTCTTGCTACTATAACATGTCAGCACCTACTGCACCTAGTACAGACCCAGCATACAACATGACTTCAAACATTGCCAATAGCGAAGCACTGTTAGATGAAATCGGAGCACCCACAAACTCTACTGATGGCACACCTTGGGATTTGATTACTCAGGCTCCTGAAGCACTGTACAAGTCAGTCAGCACTGCTGTTAGTTTTGTCATGGGTGGATATGTAACAAAATTCATCGACCACGTTACAGTCAACTGTGTAATAGATGAGGAGTCTGGTTCTGTTACTGAGGGTAAAAGCATAGTTGCATACAAGGACAAAAATCCAAATTCACCAACTTTTGGTACCTTGATTAAAAAATGGAATTGGGATTCCAATGCAAATCAATGGGTTGATAATACTTGTGGCACTGCAACTGCATCGGTTCCATGTTATCAGGACAACCCAATAATTGAACAGTTTAAGATTGGATTTGGATTAATCAACACATTCCTGATTACATTTCTGGTAATCTATCTATTCACTGGTAGAGGATTCCTTGTTACTAGTTAGAATAATAAATTAAATTTTCTTTTATATAGCAATTGTTTTTGGTTTTGATTAATGATCGACATAAGTTATATTATGGGATTCATCGGAGTCGCAGTTGGCTTAGTCATTGGTATCTTGATCTACTCCGAAGTAGAACAAGCCATTGATTGTCCTGATGCAACAACAAACGCTGACGGAAACACTGCATGTACCCGTGCTAAATCCATAGCTTGGACAGTCATCTCAATTTTGCCAATTACAATGTTCTTCGCATTGTTCGCAATCTTTGGTGGCTTTTCAAAAGTAACCGCATAAGTCTGATACGGAACTAGAATCGTATTAGTGGTGGAAACCACTCAAAACTTTTCCTTTTTTCTAATTCGATTTAATTTTAAATTCTACTGTATTAATGATAATCTGTGGCGATTAACATTGTACTCAGGGCAATCATTTCTATTTTCGCAATTGGTATAGCAACTATTGCTTTCTTTCCAGCAGTTTATGATTTGTATTACATGCAAGATCTTTGGGATACTGCACCAGCCGAAGCGTTGGCTGTAAGAGATAATGTTTATGCAACATTTTTGGCTCTTCCACTTTTCATGATTGGAGCAGTATTCCTTTGGTCTTACATGAGTACGTCAAAAAGGGATTATGGGTATTGAGGGCTGATTAATGAACAGATCAGACTATGCACTAATCGGAATAGCAGTAGCAGGCTTGCTCATGATTGGCATTCCAATCGCAGTGAGTGCTGAGATACCACTTGCATTTGCTCAAGTTACAAACTCTACAATTTACAACGGTACACACAACATCACCACATTCTCTAACGGCACACAGATTGCAATCTTTAACGGTACACAAACAGAGGAACCAATTGAGGAACCAGTAGTTGAAGAGACACCATTCATGCCACCGTTACCAACAGGAACATTTTCAATTACAAAATA
>Ga0098074_1000607_pt1 | contig 22675 bp, 20 predicted proteins | sample 32_taG_FD_75064 | JGI IMG/M metagenome (GOLD analysis project Ga0098074, IMG submission 75064) | Marine viral communities from the Gulf of Mexico - 32_GoM_OMZ_CsCl metaG | ecosystem: Environmental > Aquatic > Marine > Oceanic | place: Atlantic Ocean: Gulf of Mexico | collected 2015-07-12
GCCGTGGCCCTGGCCGAGTTCGGCGACCGCGCCGACGATCAAGAGCTGATTCAGAGCCTGGGCAATCTGCTTCTGATCGAAAAGTCGATCAATCGCGCCATTTCGAATGGGGAGTATTCCAGCAAGATCGCCGCCTATCGTCAGTCGAAATTCCTGCTGACGAAGTGTCAGGCTGACACGGCTTCGGCCGAGGTCGGCGTGGCCGATCGGATCACGACCACCGTGCAGTCCCTGAAATGCTGGCCTTCTTGGAACGCAGGGGCCGTGGGAGAGCGGCAGGCGTTCCTGACGAAGTTGGCGCAACAGATCTTCGACGTGCCCGCCCCTCCTCAGAAGCCTGCGACCGGTGCGGCGTGAGATGAGCGGCTTCTCAGAGGACATCGTCGAAGAGGCGGGGATCGCGGTCCTCAAGGAGCTGGGCTGGCTGCACCTTCACGGCGTCAGCATCGCGCCAGACGGTCCCGCGCCGCAGCGGCAGGCCTTTTCCGAAGTCGTCCTTTTGCCTCGGCTCGAAAAGGCGCTGGAGGCGCTCAATCCGCACGCGCCCGAGGTCGCGCGCACAGAGGCGATCCGTCAGTTGCTCTCGGCCGCGACCGGCTCGCTGGTCGAGGAAAACCGCCGCATCCACCGCATGCTGGTCGAGGGCGTGGGCGTTCAGTACCGGAACGACGCCGGGGCCCTGGTCTCCGACAAGCTGTGGCTGATCGACTTCGCCCAACCGGACGCCAACGACTGGCTGGTGGTGAACCAGTTCACCGTGGTCGAAGCCGGCCACAACCGGCGACCGGACGTCGTGCTGTTCGTCAACGGTCTGCCTCTTGCCGTGCTGGAGCTGAAGAACCCAGGCGACGAGAACGCGACCACCGCCGGGGCCTTCAACCAGCTCCAGACCTACCTCGAACAGATCCCCTCCCTCTTTCGGACGAATGCGGTCCTGGTCGTTTCCGACGGCATGGAAGCGCGCGTCGGGTCGCTGACCGCCGACCTCGAACGCTTCATGCCTTGGCGCACGATCACGGGCGAGGAGCACGACCTGACCCACAAAGGCTCCCCGGAGCTGGACACCCTGCTGCGCGGTGTCTTCGACCGCGAGCGGTTCCTGGCCCTCATCCGCGATTTCACCGTCTTCGGCGACGGCGACCGGGGGCCGTTCAAGATCATCGGCGGCTATCACCAGTTTCATGGAGCCCGGAAGGCGGTCCTTCAGGCGGTGGCGGCGACCCGGCCCGACGGCGACCGCAAGATCGGCGTCATCTGGCACACTCAGGGTTCGGGCAAGAGCCTGCTGATGGCCTTCTTCGCCGGCCTGGCCGTCCGCGCGCCGGAGCTCGAGAACCCGACCCTGGTCGTGCTGACGGACCGCAATGATCTCGACGACCAACTGTTCTCCACCTTCGGCCTGTGCCGCGATCTCATTCGCCAGGCCCCGGAACAGGCGGAGGGCCGGGACGATCTGAAGCGGCTTCTGGCCCGCAACGCCGGGGGCGTGATCTTCACCACCATGCAGAAGTTCGCGCCCGAGCGCGGCGAGGAGCGGTTCCCGGAGCTGACCGACCGGCGCAACGTCATCGTCATCGCCGACGAGGCCCACCGCAGCCAGTACGGCTTCGACGCACGCCTGAACCGGGAGACGGGCGAGCGCCGCTATGGCTTCGCCCACTACGTCCGGCAGGCCCTGCCCCATGCCTCCTTCATCGGCTTCACCGGCACGCCCATCGAAGCCACGGATGTGAACACCCCCGCCGTCTTCGGCTCCTATATCGACGTCTACGACATCAGCCGGGCCGTCGAGGACGGCGCGACGGTTCCGATCTACTATGAGAGCCGCCTCGCCCGGATCGAACTGGATGAGGACGAGAAGCCAAGGATTGACGCCGAGATCGAGGCGCTGGTCGAGGACGAGACCCTGACCGAGGCCGAACGGGCCAAGGCCAAGTGGTCGACCGTTGAGGCCCTTGTCGGATCGCGCAAGCGCCTTCAGCAAATCGCGGCGGACCTCGTTCAGCATCTTGAGGCGCGTCTCGAGGCGCTGAACGGCAAGGCCATGGCCGTCTGCATGAGCCGCCGCATCTGCGTCGAGCTCTACGAGGACATCGTCGCCCTGCGTCCCGACTGGCATGCCGACGACGACGCCGAGGGCGCGATCAAGATCGTCATGACGGGCGCGGCGTCCGATCCGCTGTCCTGGCAGAAGCACATCGGCAACAAGCGGCGACGCGACCTGCTAGCCAAGCGGGCGCGCGATCCGGCCGACCCGCTGAAGTTGGTCCTCGTCCGCGACATGTGGCTGACCGGCTTCGATGCGCCGTGCATGAACACCATGTACGTCGACAAGCCCATGCGCGGGCACGGTCTGATGCAGGCGATCGCCCGCGTGAACCGGGTGTTTCGCGACAAGCCCGGCGGATTGATCGTCGACTACATCGGCATCGCCCAGAACCTCAGGACGGCGCTGGGACAGTATTCCGACGCCGACCGGGACAACACGGGCATCGACGAGGAAGCGGCGGTCGCAGCCCTTCTCGAACGCTACGAGATCATCCGATCAATCTTCCACGGCTTCGACTATTCGCCAGGCATCGTCGGTGAGCCTCAGGAACGGCTGAAATGCCTTGCCGGGGCGTACGACTGGGCGCTCCGGTGGGGCGAGGCCGAAGCCGCCAAGGTGAAAACCCCTGAGGACAAGAAGCGCGCGCACCGGCGGTTCCGGGACCTCGTTCTGGAACTCGGCAAGGCCTATGCGCTCGCCGCCGCCAGCGAGGCGGCCCGGGAAATCAAGGAAGAGGTCGGCTTCTTCCAGGCCATCCGCGCCTGCATGGCCAAGAGCACTGCGACCGGCAAGCTCAGCGCCGCCGATAAAGCCCTGGCCGTGCAGCAGCTCATCGACCGCGCCATTTCCTCGGCGGAGATCATCGACGTTCTCCAGGCGGCGGGCATGCAGTCGCCGGACATTTCGATCCTCTCCGACGAATTCCTGCTGGAGGTGGCAGTAATGGAGAAGAAGAACCTCGCTCTCGAGGCTCTGAAGAAGCTCCTGGCCGGAGAGATCAAGAGCCGGTCGAAGACCAACGTGGTCGAGAGCAAGGCCTTCTCCCAACGCCTGGAGGACGCGGTCGCGCGCTACCATGCGGGGGCGATCTCTGCGCTGGAGATGATTCAGGAACTGATCGCCATGGCGAAGGACCTGAAGGCCGCCTACGGCCGGGGCGAGGAAAGCGGCCTCTCTCCTGAAGAGCTCGCCTTTTACGATGCGCTAGCTGAACACGAGAAGGCGGTCGAAGTCCTTGGCAGCGAGCAGCTCCGGATCATCGCTGCGCGACTTGTCGAGGACCTTCGAAGCAACGTCACCGTTGACTGGCACCATCGCGAAAGCGCCCGAGCGAATATGCGCCGACTTGTGAAACGCATCCTGCGCGAGTTCGGTTATCCGCCCGACCTCTCGGATCTGGCGGTTCAGACGGTTCTCGCCCAGGCGGAGGCCCTGTTGCGGAGCACCTAGGTCAGTGCACCGGGGTGCACGACGAACTCGCCATTCGACTTCCCGGACCTGTATGCGCCATGAGCGGACATGCGCACGGTGAAGTTGAAGCTGACATCTTCCCCCCTGGCAGCGACACGGCAGAGAAGCGACTCACAAGGGGTGTTATCGAGGCGCATCAACTGCCAAGCTGAGTTCATGGCACTTGTGATCATCGATCATCCCGCCGAACCGCATTGCGGCGGCTTGCAATGGACGGTCGACGACATCGACCAACTGGCCGGCCTCGTAGCGACCGTCCTACAGGGTCGCGCGCAGCACGCGGCCAATGTGCTTGCCGGCGCCACCCATCTTCCGGCCACGACGCCCGACCGAATGAAAGCGCAGATCCGGGCCGACCTATTCCCCGCCAATCAAGCCCTCGTCTACCACCGTGACGGCCTGCTGTTTGAAATCATCTGCTGGATGGTGTCGCGGGAGACAGCTGGGCCCGGAGATGTCATTTCCGAGCCTCATATCCGGGCAACTCAGCAGGGCGTCGACACCTTCAAGGTGACTTGGAACGATGACGCCCGCATCCTGACCTCCGCAACTATCTACGAATACAAGTGTACGACGCGCGCCCAGGCCGTCTTCAGGGGTCAGGTGATGGGGGCATTCAGGGCCTATTTCGACGGCGACCGGGACCCACAGCTGGTCCAACAGGCCATCGCTCTATTGGATGTCTTCCACCTGACTGACGAAGAGCAGGTCGAGACTTACGCCCGGATCGTCTACGACCGCCCCCTGGTCTTCGACGCGGCCCTGACCGTCCAACCGGCACCCTACGGTGCCGCAGCATGCGTCGATCTCTTCGATCGCTACGCCACGCTCGGCGCGCGCCCGCAACGGCTAGGCTCGACTATGCCTCTCGCCGACATTCGGGCTTGGTTCGAGAACTTCGCGGCGCTGGTCTGGGCGAAGATCGATGTTTGACGCCGAGTCCGCCCGCCTAATCAGGATGGCCCCGGCCATTGGCGGCAACAATCCCGAGACTCTGCCCCAGGACCTTACGCGGGCCTATGCCCAGCTTGTCGCTTTGCGGCTGCGTACGCATGAACCTGATGCGGCGGTCCAGGCCGAGCTGCGGCATGATCGCCTGATGAAAATGGCAGCGGTCTATGAGGGCTTGGTCGACACCCTTGCCAACGAGGACCACCGCCGTGGAGCGGCCTTCGTTGCCGCCACCGCCTATCAGATCCTCGGCCGGGTGTCGGACTACGATTCCGACCTCCCAGTCCTCAGACCTGACGCCATCCACCCCAGGGTCGCAGCCCCGCTCCTTTTTATGATTGCCGGGCAGGCACCAGACGCGCGCGAGGCCGGAGCTCGCCTTGTCGTCCCTCGAGAAGAATCGGTCCTTCTTCGCGCCCTGATTGAATCCATCGTCGACCTCGCTCGGGAAGATTTGGACGCCATCATGTCGCGTGCGGAGCGGCTCACGGAGAGCCAGCCGTCTACCCGGGGTGTGGTCGGCCAGGCCGAACAGACACTCTACGGCCTGTGTTGGGCTGGCCTGGTCCAGCTCGCCGCCTCCATTCTCGATAGGCCGATACCTGCTACCATCTTCCGTCTCGCCGAGACGCCGACCGAGACCTTCCGTCGCGTCGAGGACCTTGCGGCTGACGGCCTCGATTCGCAGCCCTTACTTGAGCAAGTCGTGAACTCCTATGCGGGGCCCCGTCATTTAGCCCGCCTGCTCCAGCGCGCGTGCAGCCAGTTCATGGGTCACGGCCTGGCTGGTCTGCCGACACCGCCGGGCGTCGATGACGCTCTCTGGCGACCGTGGCTTCGACGGCGCGCCCTAAGCAAGCCGGTGATTTGGCCCAACCACCGAGAAGCCATAGCCAAGGGAGTTCTCGAGCCCGGCCGGTCTGCGGTGCTCGTCCTACCCACCGGCGCAGGCAAAACCACCCTGTCGGAGCTCAAGATCGCTGCGGCCATCGCCAGCGGCAAGACGGTGATCTTCCTCGCCCCGACCCTAGCCCTGGTCGACCAGCTCAAGGACGATTTCTCGAAAAGCTTTAGAGACGGCATGGGTGATATCGTTGTCTCCGCGGACGGCGATCTGAGCCTCATCGCCAACGGACCCCGCCTTAGCGCAATCGAGGTCATGACGCCGGAACGGCTGCTGGCCATGCTCAGCTTCGCCGACGCCGACCTGGCCGACGTGGGCCTCTTCGTCTTCGACGAGTGCCATCTATTAGCACCGCAGGGCGGCGGTAGTCGAAGCCTGGACGCCATGCTCTGCCTACTGCATGCGGCACGCCGCGCGCCAGGAGCGGACTTCCTCTTCCTGTCGGCCATGCTGACGAACGGTGAGGAGTTCGCCCGCTGGATCGAGAACCTCACCGGCCGCCCAACCGAATTTTTTCACGACCCGTGGAAACCCAGCCGGCAAGCGCGTGGTGTAGTCATCTATCCCCAGAACGAACTAGACGCCGTCCGGGTGGCCCGCATCGCGGGATCGAGGGACAGGACATTCCCGGCGTCGCCGAACGCCCTGTTCGGCCTACAGCAAAACTGGTTGCCCGGTGCCGGGACCGACACAGCGGTTGTCAGACTGACCGACCAGACGGTTCCCCTGACCGCCAACGCCTGGCAAGCTACACCCAACGCCAACGCGGTCGCGGGGGTCTTGGCGGAACGGGCCGCGCGTGCGGGCCTCAAGACAATCATCTTCGTACAGCAGGCCGACTATGCGCCGTCCACGGCGCGGAACATTTCGGAGCGCTATACGGGGCCCTGGCGGCTAACCGAGCCCGAGCAGGCCTTGATTGCCGACATCGCCGATGAGCTGGGATCAGGGAAGTCACTGGTCGATCCTCAGGCCGGAGCCGTTCCCCATAATGGCGACATGATACCCCTCGAACGAAGATTGGCGGAATCCCTATTCAGGCGGGCCGACGGGCCGTCGATCATCGTCGCTACCCCCACGCTTGCGCAGGGCATCAACCTGCCTGCCCAGGTCGCCCTGCTTGCTGGTGACAAACGGGTTCAGATCACTGGCGGCCGTGAACCGCTAGAACAGCACGAGCTCCTAAACGCCGCTGGCCGCGCCGGGCGCGCCGGCTTCCTCGCTAACGGGACGGTCCTGCTAGTGCCCGAGCCAGTGATCGGCTTCACTCCAGGACGCGCCGCGGTCGGTGCCTACGACAAGCTAAAGTCCATACTGCCACCGGATGACCGCTGCGTTCTTATGGAAGACCCAGTCGAGGCGGTCCTGGACCGCATTCAGAAGGGGGCACGTGGCACCGACATCGACTATTTCGTCAACAAAATGCGATGGGGCGAACCTGCCGAGGCGGATGCAGCGGCCCTCGCTCTCGCAGGCCGTTCGTTCGGCGCTTGGCAGGCGCGGGAGCGGGGCGAGACCATCGACACAGCGGTCGCCGCGCTTGAGGTGGCCCTCGCAGACACGCCTGCTGAGGATGACGCCACCGGAGCCCGGGTCGCCGCCCTGACGGGATTGCCCCGGGCATCGGTGGCGGCGCTCGCGGCCCGGCTTGGCGACGACCCAGCCACCTTCCCTCAAACCATTGTGGCCTGGGTCGCCTGGATCGTGGCCTTCTTCCGCGCCGAGCCTGCGCTCGCGGGCGAAATGGTGGGCGGTCTGGACACGATCAAGTCGGTCGTTCGGGGCACCAAGTCAGCGCCAGCGATTACCGACGCCGAGTGGAACCGCTTCGACGCGGCGCTTCTGGCCTGGATCGGCGGCCGGACCTTCTCTGATATCGAACTGGCGCTGGGCGTCGCGCCTGATAGGATCCGTACCTGCGGGCGTACCCGCGACCTTGTGCTAAAGGTGGTCAACCGGAACCTCTACATGGTGGCCACCGCCGCCGCCGAGCTCGCGAAAAGAAGACTGCCTCCAGGGGCGGACGGCGGAGCGGCGAATGTACCGGCTGTGCTAGAGGTCCTGCCATATGCTCTCCGATCGGGCTATGACACGCCCGCCGCGACCGCCTACCATCACCTACGCACCGACATCAGGACCCGAGTTGGCGCGCACCAAGCCTTCTACTCCGACGCCGGTGCCGTCGCCCTGTCCAATGACGGGACCTACCGCCAAGTCTACGACCGCGTCGAAACCCATCTCATCTTGCAGGAGATTGAGGCGCTCAATGACTAAGGCCCGTGGCGTAGTCGGTTCGCCAGGCTCATGGCCCAAGCCCACTAATGGGCGCCTACCTAGGCAAGCGCCAAGAAACGCGACTGGTACAAGGACTGGTCTTAAGTCCTACACCGCCATGAGCCAACACATTGTTTTTAATATGCATCTTTTCAGCGTGTGGCAGTCCCCCCGCACCCGCTGGGACGGGTACGTTGGAACCGCTAAGGTCGATAGACGCCGAACTCGACAGACTTTTTTGCATTGTCGAAAGATCGCTTTCCAGTCGACGGAGATCTTCGGCGTGGACCGTCATTCGGTGGTCCAAGAAGTGGAACATCAAGCTCAGCACCCATCAGATTTTATCCCGACGCTTCGACTGCAAGTTCGCGAGCGGCCAGTCATTCTGCAAAATGCCCAGGCGCGAGCGGAGCTCGTCATTCCGCAATCGAGGAGCGGTTGGAAGTGTGCACCCGGGTGCACAGCGCTATCCGCGTCCTCATAGAGCCCTGGGCAGGGTCCGACCCCAGACTGTAGCTAACTTTGACAGCTCGTCCTGAAATCAGCGCTCTGAGCGCAAGGTCACATCTGCATGGCGGCAGAACCCCCCGCATACTCCATGGCCATCATCCAGACCGCCATGGCGATCATCATCAGGTTTTCGGTCAGGGACAGGAAGCCCAGCGGCACATTACTGTCGCCGCCCACGCAAGCGCATTTCAGTTCCCGCTTGTCGATATAGACGGCCTTGAACACCGAGATCGCGCCGATGCCGCCGATGATTAAGGCGACCGGCGCCGACAGCCAGGTCAGAACGCCCGCCACCATCAGGGCGCCCGCTCCGAACTCGGCGAAAGGGTAGACCTTGCCGTAGGGGACCCAGCGCTTGGCCAGCAGATCGTAGTTCAGGAACATCGACGAGAAGCTTTCGACGTTCTGAAGCTTCAGCATCCCCAGCACCATCATCGACAGGGCGATGAACCACTCGCCAGCTTGCACGGTCAGAAGCGTGCCGTAGACAACAAGGCTGAGCATGGCGGCCATGACGGCGGTCGTCAGGAACACCACCAGCACCGGCGTATAGGTCGTCGCCTTGGGGTCGCGGACCTTCAGGCCGAGAAAGCGTCGCAGATCGTCGTGACCACCGATGCGCTGTCCGTCGATGAAGATCTGTGGCGTGGTCTTGACCCCATGCTCGGCCTTGAAGGCGTCGGTCTGCTCACGGGTGGTCAGCCAGTGGTCCTCAACCTGATAGCCCCGGCTCTTCAGCAGGTGGCGCGCTTTAAGCCCCCAGGGACAGGTGTGGTCGGGCATCACCATGCGATGGATGATGGCGGTCTTGGTCATGTCAGCCTCCGTGATCTTCAAATCCGAGGCGTAAGTCTTAAGTTCCGTACCGTGATACGGAGTCAAGCATGAAGGTTCGAACGATTGCAGGCCTGGCGCGCGAAGGCGGCGTCGGTGTGGAGACGATCCGCTTCTATCAGCGGCGGGGTCTGTTGCCGACGCCGGAGCGGTGGTCGCGCGATGGGAGTGGCGGTGGCATCCGCCGCTATGGCGACGAAGACCTGCGCCGTCTGAAGTTCATCCGCTCAGCCCAGACGGCCGGGTTCACCCTGGAACAGATCAAGGAGCTGCTGTCTCTGGACGCGGGCGAAGATCGGGCGCGTGCCCGCGAACTGGCCGCTGAACGACTGGCCGCGCTGGACAGGACTATTGCCAACCTCGAACAGGCGCGCGCGGGACTGAGGCGTCTGGCCGGGGCCTGTGCGTCGACAGACGCCGGGCCGTGTCCAATCATCGCCGCCTTCCAGGGGGAGACGGCCTGAGGCTCAGGCTCCGTTGTGGCGCCCGAACACGGTGGCCTGGCCCCTGCGGTCAATCAGGAGGGTGACATAGGGCTCGTTCCCGGCCGCCTCCATGCCGGGCGAGCCGGCGGGCATTCCCGGTGCGGCGAGGGCCACGACCTGCGGCCGCTCCCTCAGCAGACGGGCGACATCAGAGGCCGGAACATGACCCTCGACGGCATAGGCGCCAACCACGGCAGTGTGGCACCCGGCATAGCGATTCGGCACGCCGTAACGGGCGCGGATCGGGGCGAGGTCCTGGTGCTCGACCACCTCAACGGTCCAGCCGGCGGCGCGCATGTGCGCCACCCAGCCGTCGCAGCATCCACACCAGGGCGTCTTGTAGGCGGTCATCCGCCGGTTCTCGGCCATCGCGGTGCCCGCCGAGGCGAGCGCGACCGCGCCGCCGAGAAGCAAGCGACGGGTCAATCGAGGTGCCATCAGTGGACCATGAAACGGACGGCGCCCGTCATCTCATGCCCGTCCGAGCCTTCGGCCGTCCAGTTCAGCACGTAGTTGCCGGGGGCCAGGGGCGGCAAATCGGCCGATACGCGCGTCGTTGCGGCGGCGGCGGCGACCGGCACCGCGATGGCGGCTTGTCCTTCGGCGGTCACGGTAACCGTCTTCAAGGTCATCGCGTGCGGGAAGGTGGCGGTGAACCAGTCGGGCGCCCCATCGGTCATGGCGCCGTCCGCCGGGCTGGTGACGACGTCGTGCGCGGCGTGGTCGGGGTCGGCGGCATGGGCGTCGTGGGCGTCGTGGCCTGCTTGCGCGCCCGGGGGATCCTGCTCGCAGCAGCAGCAAGCCTCTACAGCCTGAGCGAATGTGGGGACCATGAGGGCCAGGGTCATGGCGACGGTCGGCATGATCTTCTTGCGCATAGGTAACTCTCCTTAGAACCAAGCCTTGAGGCCGATGACGAAACGGGTGTGCTCGGGCTCGCCGCCCGCCGCGCGGGAGAAGTCGGCGGTATCTCCGAGTTCGCGACTCCATTCGACGCCGACATAGGGCGCGAACTCCTTGGCGATCTCATAGCGCAGGCGCAGGCCGGCCTCGACGTGGGTCAGGCCAGAGCCCAGGCCCAGTTCAGGGATGTCAGACGCGGAAGCCTCGACCTCGACGCGCGGCTGGAGGATCAGGCGCTGGGTGATGCGTTGGTCATATTCGACCTCGACCCGTGCGGTAAGGTCGCCCTCGGTCGACAGAAAGGTGGCGGCGTCGACCTCCCACCAGTAGGGGGCCAGGCCCTGGACGCCGAGCACGAGGTGGGTCGGATTCTCGCCGCCCTCGCCGAAGTCCTGTCGCACGCCGGCCTGCACATCCCAGAAGGGCGAGACGGCGCGACTGTAGAGCGCCTGGACCTCGCCCTCGATCTCGCCGTTGAAGTCGCCTTCGGCCTCGGACTTCCACCAGAAGCGGTTGATGTCGCCGCCGGTCCAGCCTGCGACGTCCCAGGTCCAGCTCTCGGGGCCGTCGTCGAAGCCGACCTCAAGCCGGTCGACGATGACGGCGGTGGCGCGCACATCGCCGTTCTCGCGCCTCAGGAGGTCGCGGGCACCGGCCATCCGATCCGCCCCCCAGATGGCGTCGGCCGCATGGGCCGGCCCTGACAGGGCGGCGGGCGGCGGGGGCGGTTGGCGGGGACGGCCATCGTCATCGGCGCTGGTCGGCACGTCTGGCGGACCCATCGCCTGTTCGCTCATGTCGTGCCCTGCGTGTGGATCTGCGGTCTGAGGCTGCGCGCCCATGTCGTGACCGGCATGCGGGTCGACGGGTTCCGGGGCCGGGCTCATGTCATGTCCGGCATACGGATCAGCCGTCGGCGGGACGGTCGCGGGCGTCTGAGCCGATGGCGGGCGATGCTCATGATCCTGGGCTGTGGCAGCGCCCGCCACGAGCAACAGCGGAACCAGACACATCAAGAGCCGGATCATGACGCTGCTCCATCCAGCGGGCGGACGGTGACGACGTTGAACATCCCCGCATGCATGTGCATCAGCATATGGCAGTGGAAGGCCCAGTCGCCCGGGGCGTTGGCCGTCAGGTCAAAGGTCACCTTGGACCCCGGCGCGACATTGACCGTGTGCTTCAGCGGCTGATGCCCGGCAGGGCCACCCGTTACCAGCTCGAAGAAGTGGCCGTGCAGGTGGATGGGGTGGGCCATCATGGTGTCGTTGACGAGGGTCACCCGCACCCGCTCGTTGCGCTCGAAGCGGATCGGCTCGACGATCTCGGAGAATTTGCGCCCGTCGAAGCCCCACATGAAGCGTTCCATATTGCCGGTCAGGTGGATCTCCAGCGCGCGCGAGGGCGATCTCTGGTCCTTGTTGGGGGCCAGGGAGATGAGGTCGGTGTAGACCAGCACCCGGTGCGGCGCGTCTTCCAGCCCCATGGGTCGTTCGCCCAGACGATTGGCCGGGTCGGGCGAGATCATGTCGACCCCGACGCCGACGGCCATGCCGGCGGGCGCATTTTCCGGGTTGCGCATGTCGTGGTCCATGGAGCCATGGTCCATCGAAGCGGCGGCGGGCTCGCCGTGGCCCATCGCGGCATGATCCGTTCCGTGGCCCATGGCCGAATGGTCCATGCCCGAATGGTCCATGCCCGCCATTCCGCCCATGCCCATGTCTCGCATGGTCAGGGTCGGCACCTCGCGCGGCGGCGGCACCTCGGCCGTCATGCCCATGCGGGGCGCCAGCGTCGCCCGCGCCATGCCGGAGCGGTCGACGGACTCGGCGACCAGCGTATAGGCGCGATCGTCGGTGGGACGGACGATGACGTCATAGGTCTCGGCCACCGAGATCTGGAACTCATCGGTCTCGACGGGGCGCACGTTCTCACCGTCGGCATTGACCACGGTCATGGCCAGGCCCGGAATGCGGACGTTGAAGATGGACATGGCCGAGGCGTTGATGACCCTCAGCCGCACCCGCTCGCCCGGTCGGAACAGGCCCGTCCAGTTCTCGGCCGGGCCATGGCCATTGACCAGATAGGTGTAGGTCGTGCCGTTGACGTCGGCGATGTCGCGCGGGTCCATACGCATCTGGCCCCACATCCGCCGCTCCTCCAGCGACATGCCGTCCTCGCCGGACATCAGGCCGGACAGGGTGGTGCGCGAACGGTTGAAGTAGCCCGGGCTCTTCTTGAGCCGATCGAGGATTTCGTGGGGATGCAGGAAGCTCCAGTCCGAGAGGACGACGACATGCTCGCGATCGTAGGCGACCGGATCGGCCCCCGCAGGGTCGATGATCAGCGGTCCGTAATGGCCCATCGCTTCCTGAAGGTTCGAGTGGCTGTGATACCAGAAGGTGCCCGACTGGATCACCGGGAACTCATACTGGAAGGTCTCACCGGGCCGGATGCCGGGAAAGCTGACCCCCGGAACGCCGTCCATGTGGAAGGGCAGCAGGACACCGTGCCAGTGGATCGAGGTGTCCTCGTCCAGCGTGTTGGTCACCGACAGCCGCGCCATCTGGCCCTCACGGAGACGGATCAAGGGCGCGGGCAGGGTCCCGTTGACGGTGATGGCGTGACCGGTGCGCCCCCCAACGGTGAACGGCGAATGGCCGACCGTCAGCCGCACATCCGGGCCGTCGAGTGTGGGCAAGTCTGTCCGTAGACCCGCTGACCCGCTCTGGGCCCATGCCGGCATCAACCCCTGGGCGGCGAAAAGCCCCGCGCCGCCTGCGAAGCCTCGCAGCAAGGCGCGACGGTCTGTTTGAATCGATCTCATGCGTCTGTCTTGGCCCATCTGTCTGAACAAGCCTTACGCCAGAACCGCGCCCGCCCCTCGCGACGGCTGGTCGCAGGGGCTCATTCGGAGGGGCCGAGGCGACCCAGCAAGGCCTTTCGGGCGCGGGCAATCCTCAATTCGACCGCCTTGGACGACAGTCCCAGTATCCGGCCGATCTCGGCATGAGACCGGCTTTCCAGAACCGCGAGCAGGAGCGGCGCGCGCTGACCGTCGGGCAGTTCGTACAAGGCGCGATTCAGACGCTCCACCCGCCGCCGATCATCCATCCGCTCCTCGGCCCCGCGCGTCGGGTCACCGACTGTCATGGCTTCCGGCGCGTCCAGGCCCATGACGCCCCTCACCAGTCGACGCACGCGGCGACGACGGCTCCAGTCTCGGCATTTGTTCAGGGCGATGGTGCGCAGCCAGGCTCCGAACGGCCGTTCGGGATCGTATCGACGGATCGACAGCCAGGCGGCAGCATAGGTCTCCTGGGTCAGGTCCAGCGCCTCGTCCGGATCGCCGACGTAGCGGCTGACGAACCGATACAGCTCACCCTTCGTCGCCGTCATCAGGCGCGAAAACGCTGCCCGGTCTCCCAGGGCGGCCTGACCTTCGTCGGTGTCGCCAGCCCCCACGCTCGTGTCAGTCGGCGTCGGCGCGCAGGGTCTCGACCACCGCGCGGTCGAATTCTTCCGCCTGCCGGGGCGTCAGCACGGCGCGCATCTCGAACACATGACGGATCGTCGCCATCTGAAGATCACCCATGGCGGTGTGGAAGTGATCGACGGCGGCCTGAACTTCGGGCGTCTCGCCCTGGCTGGCGGCAATCGCAGCCGACAGTTCCGCATTGGCCTGTCGCACCTCGGCTTCCAGCGGCGCGCGCCGCTCGGCGAACGCCGCTTCGATCTCGTCCAGCCGCCGATCCTGTTCCGGGCTCAGGTCCAGCCTTTCGTGAACGAGGTGGTGGAGGTCGGCGGGCTTGTCCTGCCGGGCCTGCAAGGTCATTGCACCCCAGGCGGCGGCCGCGCCTACGGCGGCGGCCAGCACGGCAGTGACCAGTGTGGACTTCAGCCCGCTCATCCGAGGGTACTCCGGATACCCAGGAGTGTCGCGGCCATGCGGGGGCTGAAGATCGACAGTTCGCTGCGACCTGTTTCGACTGTCGGTGCCGTTACGCCACCGGCGATGCCGCCGATGGCCGCCGCGATCCCAAGCGCCGCGAACCGCAGCGATCGCTCACGTGTCCTGACTTGCGCGCGCTCCACGCGCTGCCAGACGCCGCCTTCCAGACCGTCGAGAGAGGCGGCTTCCACAGGCGGGCCCCGTGCAATCAAGGTATCCAGTTCGACCATGCCGATCGTCTCCATGGGTTCCGCACCTCTACGCACGGTCCCTGTGCGCCCCTCGCAAGAGGGTGCTGTCCTCGCCGCACAAATAGAGCATAGTCACACTCCTTCGCCACCGAGAGCCCTTCATGAAGCGCCTGATCCTCGCCGCCGTCCTCGCCGTATCGGCCTCCGTCATCGTGCCCCCCGGTGGCGCTGTCTCATCCGCGTCAGCCCCGGCCGATGATGAAGCGGCGCGCCCCGCCATCGCTGTCGTGGACGCCTTTCATGCCGCCTTGGGGTCGGGCGACGCCGAGGCTGTCCTGGCCCTGCTCGCCGAGGACGTCGTGGTGCTGGAAGAGGGCGGGGCCGAGCGCTCACGCGAGGAATACGCGGGCCATCACCTGCCCGCCGACATGGCCTTCGCCGCCGCCACCACCGCCGAGGTCACGCGCCGAGCGGCCTGGGTCGAGGGCGACGTCGCCTGGGTGCTGACCGAGGGCCGCACGACCGGCGCGTTCAATGGCCGGCCCGTCGACCGGCTAACCGCTGAGACCATGATCCTGCACCGGGACGGCGATGTCTGGCGTATCCGCCACATCCACTGGTCGTCGCGCGCGCCGCGCTGATTACATCGACGCCGGCGGCATCTGCACGCCCATCGCCGCGACCACGCCGAGCAGAGCCATTCCCGACAACGTCTCCAGACCGATGCTGGTCCGCAATCGCCGGACAGCGACCCCGGTCTCGGCCTCCGCCTCGATGGCGTGAGACAGTGCGGGCGTCAGTGTTAACCGATTGTGCGCCGCCAAACCTACCATCACGAGGAACAGCGCCAGCTTTGCGATGAGTAGTAGGCCCCAGATCGAGCCCGGAACACGGTCCAAGCCATCTGCATCGACAAGGAAGGACGCATTGATCAGGCCGGTGATGACAAGCACCGCGACCGCGACCGTCCCGATGTTGGCGAACCCAGCAAGGGACCGCGCCGCAGCGGCGACATCTCGCATCGCAGGGCGGATCAGCATCAGGCAAAAGCCCGTCAGCGCGCCCAGCCATACGGCGGCGGCAAGGGCATGGACAATGTCGGCCGCCAGATGCACGAGGCCGATTGGGCCTTCGCTCGCGGCGCCGTGGCCGCTCCAGGCTAAGCTGGCGACAGCCCCGGCGAACGCTATGGCTGCCACGGCCTGACCCGATCTACGGCCCCGCCCCATCAGCAGTGCGGAGACCCCCAGCAGAGCCAGGCCGGCCCTCACTACATGCGCCGTGCCGAGGCTCGTGGACTGGACGACGTAGCCCAAGGCTGGCGGGTCGAGCCCCGCATCCCAGCCCCCCGCCATCATCGCCGTCTGGGCCAAAAGGCCACCCAACGCCGCGACTGCAAGCAGGAGGCCCGCGATGACGGTAACGCGCCTCGCGGATTGCAGACCGGGTTCGCCAGGCCCGTAGATCTGAAACAGCGGCAGCCCCAGAGCCACAACCGCCGCAGCGAACTGAAGCCAGCGCAGACCTACGACGGTCAGATCGATCGGCACTTCAGCGGACGGTAAAGCTGTAGGTCCCGGTCATCCGATGCCCGTCAGCCGCCGCGATAGCCCAAATCACCCGATAGGTCCCGGCCGTCAGCGGCGCAGCGAAAGTCCCGCCTAGGGTCTTGCCATCTTCGGACACCGTCCTGGTCAAGCTGACCGCACGCCCTCGACTGTCCACGACCTCGATGGTCGAAAAAGGCGCGGCGAACCGCTCGCTGAAGGTCAGGCTGATCGTTCGAGGCGCGGTGACAGTCGCACCGTCTCCGGGGCTGGCAGACACCAGTCTGGCATGAGCGAGCGCAGGTGCAGTGCTGAGAACGACGGTCGAGGCGACGGCAAGCGAAAGAAGCCGGTTCATGGGGAACTCCATCAATGCAATCTACTACGCGGGCCCTCGGGTCTCCCCTCATAGCGTTCCAACGCGAGGAGCAACAGGCAGATCCACCTAACGCATCCATTGATCGTGCAGGCGAAATGTCGGCTCGACGTTGAATAGCGGACATTCCGAACTGTCCGATTTACGGTGATCGGCGAGAGGAGCTCGACGTCGGCCGCTGCCCATCTCCGAATTAAATGCCAAGCAAGCCGTCTGGTACAAAGCCTGAGCCAGGCTGGTACATGGACTACACAAAGGTATATGTTTTTGTTCATTATTTTTGATCCATGTGACATTCCCCCCCGTCCGTCCGGGGCGGTGCACCGGGGTGCACAAGGGCAGACCAAACGCTTGGCCGGACAGGCAAAATTCTCATCCCAAAGCGCCCCTTTTCCGATCAGCGGAACGCCCTAGCGGGTGACGTCACGCGGTGGTCCAAGCATCGGAACATCCAGTAGCCCACCGACCAGTGCACCTGCGGCACGGGGAGCGGTACGCATGTCCGCCTTCCGCCCCCCAGTTCGAGACTGCTTTCGACACTAAGCGGACACACAGGTGGTCGGCTTTCAAGCAGCCCGGCTACTGGTGCTTCTTGTGAAGCCTGCGCGCAGCGGCAATCACCCAGCGCTTCTGTACGCCGCTCCGGACGCGAGTGTGCGAAGGGCAGGAGTACGCTCATGGCCCGCGCCAGATCGGCGAGCGGTGCACGACTAGCGTCGCATCAGTCCCCATGTTAGGGCTCATTCGTGTCCGAACAGCAAAGCCGACGTCTGCCCTTTCTGAGCGCCCTGGTCATCCTGGTCAGTGCCTTGTTCGCGTTCGTCCCTGCTGTTGAGGCCGGTACTTGCTCGCCAGATGTGTCGGTCGCGACAATTGTTCAGCTCGCTGACGTTCCTGCCGATGGCGAGACAGGGGACGACACCGACGGTTGTCGTCCCGGCAAGTGCGCCCATGGGCATTGTCATGCTTCTGTTGGATTGCCGCCGGTTGTCGATGGTCTGGAGGAGCAAGCCGTTCCGATAGTGGGTGCCGCCGGAAGCCTGGACCGGTCGCCGGATTCCATCGACCCAGACGGCCCGAGCCGACCACCCCGAGCCTGATGGGCTGCGCCTCGTGCGCCTGTTCGTCATCAATGCTCAGGGATTCCTTCCATGTTCTCTCCTATTCGCCGTCCGGCTCCTGCCGGAGGTGCGCCGATCAGCCGGCGCGTTCTGATTGGCTGTGCCGTGGCGCTCACCGCTGCCGCTGCAGCCGGCTATGGTTTTGCCCGTTGGACCACGCCCTTGGCGCCCACTGAGGCAGGACGCGACGCCCACGCTGACGAAGCCGCGAGCGGACATGTTGAAGTGTCCCGGGAAGCAGCCGCACGCCTCGGCATCGATATCGTTTTGGTTGATGATGCAGTCGGCGGCGATCTGACCCTGCCCGGTCGGGTGTCGCTGTTGCCGGGTGCCGAGGCGGTGGTCGAAGCGCCGGTCGGCGGCGTAGTGATTGATGTGCATGTGGGGCCGGGAGACAGAGTGCGGCGGGGCACGGTGTTGGTCACGCTGCAGAGTGCCGAAGGCGCCGCGTCGCGTTCGGATGTCGATGCAGCCTTGGCGAATGTGGAGGCCGCGAGAGCCGCCGAACGGCGAGACCGCACGCTGTTTGAACAGGGCTGGGTCGCCGAGGCTCGACTCGAGGTCACGGCTGCGGAAACACGTCGGGCTGAGGCACAGCTGAGCGCGGCCCAGGCGAGAGCTGCAACCTTCGGCACACCGGCCGCCAATGGTCGCGTGCTGGTGCGCGCTCCGATCGACGGCGTGGTCACTGATTTGACAGCATCCCCTGGCCAAGTCTTACGAAATGAGTCTCTCTCCATCGCCCGTATCGCCGATCCCAGACGCGTGGAGCTGGCATTCGAGGCCCCCCCGCAAGCTGCCGGGCAAATCCGGTCGGGAGACCAGCTTACCGCCACCGTCCCGGGAGGGCAGCCATTTGCAGCAGTGGTCACCGCGATTGCACCCGTCAACGAGTCTGGTGTGGTCCTGGTCCGTGCTCGCCCTTCCGGGCCTCTTCCTGCTGTCGGAACCGTGGTTTCCGCTCGGGTTGTTTCCGGCGGCGGCGGTATGGCCGTCCCCGTCGAGGCTGTTCAGTCGATCGACGGCATCCCCTCCGTCTTCGTCTACCGAGGCGATGGGTTTCAGGCTGTGCCTGTGGTCACTGGCGCTACCTCTGGCGGTCTGATCCAGATCGTCTCGGGCCTTGCAGGAGACGAAGAGGTGGCGGGTCGGAACGCCTTTTTGCTCAAGGCCGAACTGGGCCGTGGCGAAGCTGAGCACGCGCACTGACCATGCTTGATCGAATCATTGACGCCTCTGTGCGCTTTCGCTGGCTGGTGGTCGGCCTTGCCCTGGCCTTCGCGGTGTTCGGCGTGACCCAGCTCCTCAAGCTGCCGATTGACGCCGTGCCCGATATCACCAACCGTCAGGTTCAGATTACGACGGTAGCGCCGGCGCTTGGACCGGAAGAAGTCGAGCGGCAGGTCACCTTCCCCTTGGAGACGGCTCTGGCCGGCCTACCCGGCCTGACGGAGACACGGTCGCTCTCACGGCACGGGTTTTCGCAGATCACGGCCGTGTTCGAGGATCGCACCGACATCTACTTTGCGCGCAACCTCGTGAATGAGCGCATCCAGGCTGCGCGCGAGGATCTGCCGCCGGGCGTATCGCCCTCGATGGGGCCGGTGGTCACGGGTCTGGGGGAAGTCTTTATCTGGACGCTCGAGTTCTCGGGAGAGGCGGCCCGATCGGATGCAGTCTACGTCACGCCCGAGGGTGACCGTCTGACAAGCGACGCCGAAAAGGCGACTTACCTGCGGACCGTGCAGGACTGGATCATTCGGCCCCAGCTACTCACCGTTCCGGGTGTGGCTGGCGTCGATGTCATCGGCGGATACGTTAAGGAATACGCTATCCACCCGGACCCGGCTCGTCTCGCCGCCTACGGGGTCGGCCTCGTCCAGCTGGTCGAAGCTCTCGAACACGCCAACCGCATCGCGGGAGCGGGCTATGTCAATCGGTCTGGAGAGGCCTACATCGTGCGGGCGGACGCCCGTATCCGGACGCTTGATGAGCTGGCAGCGACGCCTATCCTCAATCGCGGAGGCCAGGTGATCCGTGTGTCCGACGTGGCAACTGTGGAGATCGGGCGCGCGCCTCGTCTTGGCTCGGCAAGCGCCGATGGACGGGAAACCGTCATCGGAACCGCGTTGATGCTCCAGGGGGAGAACTCGCGCGAAGTCGCCCATCGAGTTGGTGCACGCATTGATGTGATCGCCGACAGTCTTCCTGCCGGGATCGCCATCCGGCCCGTGCTTGATCGGACTGAGCTGGTCGATGCCACGATCCGCACCGTCGAGCATAATCTGGCACTCGGGGCGCTGCTGGTGATTGCCGTACTGTTCTTTGCACTTGGCAATGTGCGGGCGGCCCTCATAACCGCTCTGGTTATTCCGCTAAGTTTCCTCTTCGCAGCGGCGGCCATGAACCGCTTCAACATCAGTGCCAATCTGCTCAGCCTTGGCGCGCTCGATTTCGGGCTGATCGTCGACGGAGCCGTGGTGGTGATCGAGAATACGCTGAGGCGCTTGGGGCTTCGACGCGAAGAGGCAGGGCGCCCTCTCACAGTCGCCGAGCGCCTTGCGACCGCATCCACCGCGGCCCGTGAGATGGCGAGGCCGGCCGCCTTTGGCCAAGCGATCATCCTCCTCGTCTACGCGCCGCTGCTCATGTTCGAGGGCGTCGAGGGAAAAATGTTCGGGCCCATGGCGGGTACCGTGATGTTCGCGTTGCTGGGCGCCTTCATTTTGAGCTTCACGTTCGTGCCCGCCATGGCTGCTCTCCTGGTGAAGGAGCCGAAGGCCGATCACGAAGAGACGCGACTGACCCGAGCGGCAGAGGCCCGGTACGCACCTCTGCTTGAGAAGGCTATCGCTCGACCGAAAGTCGTCATCGCTGGCGCGGTCGGTGCATTGGCGGCGGGGGCAATCGCCTTTGCGACGCTTGGAAGCGAGTTTGTGCCCCAGCTAGACGAGGGCGATTTGCTTGTTCAGGCTATCCGTATCCCCTCCACCTCGCTGGAACAGTCTCAGGCCATGCAGTTTCAGGTGGAGCGGGCAATCCTTTCCGTTCCCCAGGTCGAGCACGTGTTCACGAGGACGGGTACAGCCGAGGTGGCATCAGACCCGATGCCGCCGTCGGTGTCGGACACCTTCGTCATTCTGAAGGATCGGTCCGAATGGCCTGAACCGGGCCTGCCGAAAGCTGAAGTTGTGACCGGGATAGAGGAGGCCCTTGCCCCCCTGATCGGGCAAAACTACGAGTTCACCCAGCCGATCGAGATGCGATTCAATGAGCTCATTGCAGGGGTACGATCTGACGTCGCTGTTCTGATCTATGGTGATGACTTCGACGTCATGAATCGCACTGCCCAGCAGGTGGCTGGCATCCTGAGCGAGATAGAGGGCGCGGCTGATGTGCGCGTTGAGCAGATCTCGGGGCAGCCCACCCTCACCGCCAGCGTGGATCGGACGACAGCTGCTTCACTGGGCATCCACGCCTCCGACGCGGCGGATGCGTTGGCCATCGGGCTTGCCGGGGCAACCGCCGGTCAGGTGTACGAGGGCGATCGACGGTTCGACGTGGTCGTTCGCTTGGACGACGCCTTGCGCAACGACCCGATAGCCATGATGCAACTGCCCGTGATGCCTGAAGAGTCGCAGGCTGGCGTCCCGACCATCCCCTTGGCCTCGATCGCACGTTTCGACGTTTCCGAAGGGCCCAATCAGATCAGTCGATCCAATGGTAAGCGACGCATGATCGTTCAGGTCAATGTTCGGGGGCGGGATCTCGGCAGTTTCGTAGCCGAGGCCAGATCGAAGGTTGCCGCTGAAGTCGATGCGCCGGCGTCCGGCTGGATCGCTTGGGGTGGTCAGTTCGAGAACCTGCAGCGGGCTTCGCAGCGACTGGCTCTGATCGTGCCGATCGTTTTTCTGACCATTGGGGGCCTGCTTTGGCTGGCCTTAAGGAGCTGGAAGGACGCCACGCTAGTATTCGCAGGTGTGCCTTTGGCCCTAGTTGGAGGAGCGCTGACCTTGGCCCTGAGAGGCATGCCACTGTCCATCAGTGCGGCGGTCGGCTTCATTGCGGTATCGGGGGTGGCAACTCTGAACGGACTGGTGCTCATGCAGGCAATTCGGAAGCGGCTGGAGGATGGTGCTCTGCCCGTCTCCGCTGCGCTGGATGGCGCCGTCAGTCGCCTGCGGGCGGTCCTCACGACGGCCTTGGTGGCGGTTCTGGGCTTCGTGCCCATGGCCTTTGCTTATGGTCCAGGTTCGGAAGTCCAGAAGCCGTTGGCTACAGTTGTTATCGGTGGTCTTACCACGGCGACAGTGCTCACCTTGATCGTGTTACCGGTCCTGTCTTCGGTCTGGTTGCGGCGGCGCGAGCGGCCGATGATCTCTGATGACGCGCTATAGAAGCCTCCGGATTCCGAGCGCTTGCCTTTTCGCCAGAGGGTGGATGGAGCGAACGTCGCTGAGAGGTGGTGGGAGATCACCAGAACGCGCCCATAGCGGCATTGGTCCGGTGCCGCCAAACGAGCCTTGAGATCGACCCACTCGAGAGCCTGCTTTCCACCCTTAGTGGACATAGGAGGAGTCCGCTTTCGGGGAAACTCTCTTCGGCAGCCAACGCGGAGCGACACTGCTCGGCAAGTAAAAGCCACTGGTACACGGCCTTGACCAGGCTGGTACAACGCACTTTCTTAAGTTATTGTTTTTTATGCCGTATAAACCGGGCGCAGGCAGTCCCCCCCTCTCCGCCATCGCCTACTCCATTGAATATCAACGGCACTGTCAGCCCAAACTGATTGCCGGTGACGTCGGGGACACCTAGCGTCGCCGGCATGGCCAAATCGACCAACCCGTTCCGCTACTTTGACAGCTCGCCGGAGGTGATCCGCCTCATGGTGATGATGTACGTGAAGTACCCGCTGTCGCTTCGCAATGTGGAGGACCTGCTGGCCGAGCGTGGCATCGATATTGCCACGAGACAGTGAGGCTCTGGTGGAACCGGTTCGGTCCGATGTTCGCCGCGGAGATCCGCAGGAAGCGGGTCCAGAAGATGCGCGCTTACACCCACTGGCGGTGGCATCTCGACGAGGTCTACGTAAAGATCAACGGCGAGA
>Ga0098074_1000609_pt1 | contig 22632 bp, 5 predicted proteins | sample 32_taG_FD_75064 | JGI IMG/M metagenome (GOLD analysis project Ga0098074, IMG submission 75064) | Marine viral communities from the Gulf of Mexico - 32_GoM_OMZ_CsCl metaG | ecosystem: Environmental > Aquatic > Marine > Oceanic | place: Atlantic Ocean: Gulf of Mexico | collected 2015-07-12
TGAAGCTAAACAATACAAAACTTAACTTATCATTTAGGTAATGAAGAGAGAATTTAAAGGCATACAAAGAAAAGGTCTACCAGGTGGACCACATGAGCAATTCACATATGTAACAGGTGTATTCATGCAGGACATGTATCATGTATCTGAAGCACAAAAAGGACTTGAAAAATATCAAGGAGATGAAAAGAGTGAGACAAAAGGTTTTATTACTTATAAATCTAATCCAGAGTATTTTGATAATAGAGCAAGATTTGACGATAATTTAGATTATAGTGATTTAGTTAAGAAAAAAGTGTATGCTGGGACTCATGCTTTTAATCCATCTACTGGTGAATTAATGATGCTACCAAAAGCAAACAAACCTGTAGATGAGTTAACAACAGCTTATTCTAAAAGAACAGAAGATAGATCTGCAGAAGAGCAAGCAATGGTGCAAAGACAAGGTAGAAGAAATAAAGCTTTTCAAGATCTTCAAGCGTTATATAGAAATCCTGTATTTTATGCCCCCGCAGCTGTTGCGGGTGTAGGAACATTAGGACCTGCTGCTATGACAGCTATGTCAAATCCTTTAGTGTCAGGACCTCTTTCTGCATATGGTGTATATGATGCAACAACAAATTCTATACCTAGCGCCATTAAAGCAACAAAAGAAGGTAGATATTTAGATGCAACAGGTAATGCAGCTATGGCATCATTAGATTTATTACCGATTCCTTTTTTTGGTACTAATTTAATTGGAGAAGTAAATCAGATAAAAAAGGGTTTGACACCAAGTTCAAACTATATATCAGACTTTTCTTTAGAAACATTAAAAGAAACAAAACCTTTTGCAAATCGTTTTGAGCATGTAATTGATGCTAATGATCCAAAATATCTTACGAAAAGTCAAGCAGAAAATTTAACAGAGCAAGGTAAGGCCGACCAAGTAGCTTCTGCATTTGAAGAGGGAGCAAATACAATAGATAATTTTAAAGAAAGTTATTTAAAAGATTTAACAAGTGAAGAAGGTATAAAAAGGCTAATACAGCAAGAATATGAATATCAAATATCATTAGGTATACCACAAACAATAGCAAAAAGAGATGCTGAAATGGCCGCATTTGCTAGAATAAATGAAATAAAAGATATACAAAACACAAATAGAAAAATTGCACTAGGCGAATCTGAAATTAGAAATTACGACATTGCAGATAATTCTAAACACTTTTCAAATGCTTATTATAGAAAGCCAGGTTATGAAAAAACTTTAGATGATGTACGTTTTGGACTAGATGATAAACCTTGGCTTGCTAGAAGAATTGGTTTAAAAAGTTATCCTGGAAGTACACTTTTAGGCACTCAGTTTTCTAAAAGTATGCCGGTAGCTTCTCATGAGATAGCCGGTCATGGATTACAAGCAGGTAGAAGATTGCCAGTAGATGATAGATTAACAAAACTAGAAGTTGATGTTACTAGTTTGAACAAAGCTGAACAAGACGCTTATTCTTATTTTATGGAAGGAAAAAAAGGGGATGGGGGATTAGAGCCATCTGCTTTCTTACATGAATTTAGAGAATCTATGTTGCAAGTAGGTCTTATAAAAAATAGATACCAGAGAATAACACCAGAATTAATTGAAAAAGCAAAACTTTATTTTACAAGAAGGCCGTCTGGGGTCATTCTTCCCGATGAAGGTTTTTTAAGCTCTACAAGAATAGTTGATTTTATAAAACCTACGGAATATAATTTTTCATTATTAGCGAGAGAATTAAATAAATTACCTGTTCTTACAGGGGTTGCTGGAACAGCGGCTCTTTCTAATTCTGAAAGACAGAAAGGTGGTGAAGGTTATAGATTAGGTGCAGAAGGATATAATGATCTTTACAAAATTATACCAAGCGGTAACATAACCATGACAGAAAAGGATGGAAGTCCGCTTGAAAAAGGAGGCATGCTTGGTATAGATAACTTGGGTAATCAACAAATGATGTATCCTGGTTATGACTATAAGTTTCCTGGAGATGCTGTGATGGAGATTCCAATGATGCAAGATGGTAATGGTGAATATAACTTTCAAATACCGGGTTTAAGAAATAGAATGCAATATGATGATCAAGGTAACAAACTGTATGGATACAAAAGCTTTATGCCTAGAAATGCATTTGGTTTTGTTACACCAACTGAAATTGATCCTTTAAGTAAAACACCTAGGGGTTTATTTGGTGCTGCATCATATAGATTTCCTAAAACAAATATAAGTGCTGAAGGTAGAGTTTTTCAAAGTTTATCTCAGTTGCCAAACAAAGGGCAATATGATCCAAGTATTACAGATGTTGAACTATTAGCCAAGTACTCACCAAAACCAGGTTTGTCTGTGCAAGCGGGACCAAAGCTTACTACGGTAGGTTTACCTCAAGGACAAACTATATTTGATCCTGGTTATGTGTTAGAAACAACACAAAGTTTTCCTAAATTAAATCTAGAAGGTACATTAGGATTACGTCAGAGTTTTAATAGAGGTACAGGTATTAAAGGTGGAATAAAGTATATGCCACCAAGCGGTAATACATTTTTAACTGGTGAAATAGAGTTTGATCCAAGTGTGTTTCAAGGTAAACAAACACCGAGAGTTCAGTTATCAGCAACACAAAAGCTAGGTATTAGAAATGAAGAAAGACCTAGATCTTTTGAAGAAATGAAGGAAGGTGGTGCAATAGCAAAAAAACAATTAAATTCTGATTTACTTAAAACATATAAAAATTACATAAACGGTATTGATGAGTCTGCAGAAGCTGTAAGAGCATATGATAAACTTAACAGGATATTCTATAAAGAATCTAAACTTAATAATATGTCAGCTCCTAACTATATTATGACTCATATTATACCAAACGCCTGAAAACAATTATATATGCAATAAATTTTGTATATTAACTATATAAACAATAGCATGAGAAAGTTAAATAAAAAAGGTTTAAAGCAGCAAGGTGGTGCAACACAAGAACAAATGATGCAACAACAAATGATGCAGCAACAACAAGCCAAACAACAAGCTCAGCAAGAACAGCCTTCTTTGCCTGAAATGATTCAAGCAGCAATGCAAGAGGATGGTATGACATTAGAACAAGTAGTTGAAGAACTTAAGTTTAATGGTGTTGAAGATGAAATGATCTTTAATGCCCTTTCTCAACTTGGGTATAAACAAAAACAAATTATACCTTTGCTTAAACCTCAACAGCAAAAGTCAATGGATATGAATGAAGCATTTAAAATGCAACAGGAAATTCCAAAGGCTAAATATGGTATTCAACACCCATCTGTTGCAAATAGAACTGAAGAAGAAAAAGAAAAATCAGAAAAAGAATTTAAATCTAGTTATTTAGCTCGCTTAATTAGGGATATATATGACGGTGATTATATGGATCCAAACAGATATATAAATAGATTTAGAAGAGGTTATAGACCACAACAATCTATTAACACATTAGAAGGCGCATTTCAAAGTATTGGAAAAGGCTTTAATAAAATGGGTTTGGGATTAAATATTGGTAAAAAGAATAGAATTATAAATAGAGAGTTTGAAGCTTTAAGAGATAACCCAGAACAGTATATTAAAGACAATACTTTTATAGGGTACAATCCAGAAACTGGTTTTGATGTATTAATGTCAAATCCAGAATTTATGACTCCTGAACAAAAGGATTACTTTTTAAGAAGAGGTAAAAAGTTAATGGATCTAGACAGATCATATGGCTCTACTTATGATTATGGGGCAAACACATATGGTTCATTTGTATCATCGCCAGACTTAGCAATGATGTCTGGGCTTGGAAGAGGTGCATTTAATCCAATGAACTATGGAACAGATATAGACAATTCTATGGCTGGAGAAGAAAAAGGGTTAGGAGAAAAGAAAGTAGGGGGTGTAACACCAGGTGTAACACCTGATCCAAAGAAAAAGAAAGCACAAAAAACTGTAAAACAAACAACAGCTTATCCAATAGCTGGTCTACCACAATTTTTTCCTAAACCTGAAACTATTACAACACCGCTTTTAACAGATGATCAACTTAAAAAACAAGAGTTTGAAAAGTCTGTTACAGAAGGTTTTTTAAGTGGTATGGATAGACTTAGAAAAGCATATTCAGATTCAGGTGCTAAACAGTATGTAAATACACTATTAGGAGAAAACTTTGCAAATACACCAAAAGAAGAAAGGAAGTATAAACATAGAAGTGATGGGTTTTCAACAAGCAAAGAAAAAATAGAAAATGTTGAAAAGTATACATATGATTTATCAAAAGTTGCTCAAAGAGAAGGTATCAGTTTAGATGAACTGCAGGCAATAATGGCTATTGAATCAGGTGGAGACCCTACTGCATCAAGTGGTGCTGCATTTGGTTTAATGCAAATTACTAAAGACACTTGGGAAGGGATTACAGAAAAAAGAAATGAGGAAAATAAAGCAAGAAAAGCAAAAGGGTTAGAGTTATTACCTGTATACAAATTTACAGAAGAGAACTGGAAAGATCCAGAAATAAATATTGACTACGGTGGCCAAGCTTATAAAAGCAAAATTGAAGCCGTAAGAAACTTAGGAGTACCTGATACACACCCAAAAGTTGGCGCATTAAGAACTTTTGCTTACAATGTTGGGCAAGGAACGTTAAAAAAAGCAATTCAAGCTGCTAAAGCTGCTGGAAGCGATGATCCATTTGCTGATGCTTTAAATATAGAAAACGTTAAAACTGCTGTAAATGATACAGGTATTTATTCATATTATTTAACCGGTAGAGGAAAAAGAAGAAACAAACACTTTGATGAGGATGGTAATCTCAAAGAAGGTTCTACAATGCAACAAGCTAAAGAAGAAGCTATTGCTTTAAAAGCTAAAGAAGGTTCTAAATACCCATCAAAATATGGAACATATCACAAAAACTATTTTCAGCCATATTATGGAATTGTTGAAGATATAGCGGAGCAAGAAACTTCTCCATCTGCAAACGGTATGCAAATTGGTGGTGAAAGTGATTCTATTATGACAGAAGAAGAGCTTTTAGAAAAATATGGTTTACTTCCAAAAGTAACAACACCACGCGATGGTAGGTATGGCGATCCATCACAACTACAAACTAATCAACAAATAACACCTATTGATTCTCCATCAGGAATGTATCCTGGTGATTTGTTTTTTGACTATATGACAAATATAGGTCAATACAATGCTCCTATTGATATAGCATTAGACCCTATTACACAAACATCAAAGACTACCCCATTTGGTCCTGAAAATATGGATTACAATGCATTTGAAAATTCTGGTGGTTTAGCTGATCTAACAAGATTTGCTATGGGTCCATATGAATCAGATATTTATGAGCAAGATGAAGAAGAAGAACTAAAAGAATATCCTTATAGCCTAGCTAAGTTGGAGACATCACCAATAGCAACTATTGACGTAGATGAAAATTATCTTAAGACTGACACAGAAGAAGAGCTTATTAAAAAGTTAGGACCGCAGACGCCAAAACAAAAAAAGCAATTTGACTTAAGAAGGTTTACTGCTTTTTCTGAGGGTCTTGTAGATGCAGCATCAGGGTTTAATACTTTATTTGATCGTGCAAGACAAAGTCAAAATACAAACTTGTATAATATGTCAATGGCTGATAACATGGCTATGCTTGATGGAACTCCTAGTAGAGGATATTATGCTGTTAATCCTGGATATTTACAACCAGATTTTAAAGCATCAAATTTTCCTATATACAACCCAGCGCAGACTGTTAAAAAAGGGAAGGAGTTACCAAAGGCTCAATTTAGTATTAACTTAGATGGTATTAACAGTCCTCCTTATTTAGTAGATGAGCATGATCCACTAGAAGTAAAAATCACTGATCAAGATGTAAATGTTGCTATGGCTCCAGGTACAAAAGGCTTTGTTAAAAGAAAACAAAAAAAGTTTGATAAATTTGGTGGAAATTTAAGGGATATCTTAAGTTTTCTCCGTGGTGCTAAAGTAGCATATAAACCAACACCATACCCACTTAATTATTATGATAAAGATTATGATAATAAAGTTAAAGTTTTTGATAAGACAATGGTAGCATTAGGTGACGATGATGTAAGAGATGTATATAGTTTTTTTGATGTTGTTTTAAATGGTGGTATACCATCTGAAGTAACAGTTAAGATGACACCTAAACAAAAAAAGGCTGTTAATGATAAGCTTAATGAATTAAAAGCAGCAGCTCGACAGCAAAACTTATTAAGATCAGGAGGCATGGTGGCTGATGTGAGTTCTGATATGATTGCAAAACTGATTGCTGCAGGAGCGAAAATAGAAATGTTATAATATGGCAAAGATAAGAATAGACAATTTACCGGAAGGTTTTGAATTTAAAGAAGGTCAGATTGTTGAAAATAAACAGTCTGGTGGTATGGTTACGGGTGATCAATCTAACTATGGTCTTGTAACTACAAATCCTTCTATGGATCTAAATGAAAATGGTAGTGAAGATGTAAGGTATAGTTTATCAAAAGTACCTAGAGATGAAGCTAATATAGAAGCAGAAGGAGGAGAAACAGTTCTTACTGATTTAAATGGTGATGGTATGTTTGGTCTATATGATATAAATGGACCAAGACATGCAAATGGTGGTGTACCGTTATATTTACCAGAACAGTCATTTGTTTTTTCAGATTATAACAAATTGAAATTTGATAAACAGGAAATGGCAGAATTAGGCATTGAGTCTAAAAAGAAAAAGACACCAGCTAAATTGTCTAAAAAGTTTGGTTTGAATGAGTACTATGGTAAAATAAAAGACCCATATGCTGACTCAATTCAAGTCAAAAGTGCTGAGCTAATGATGGACAAGAACAAAATGAAATTGTCTCAGTTAGCATTTATGCAAGAATCTAAGAAAGACTTTGAAGATGGTGTTCCATTATCTTCATATCCGTTTTTGTTACAACAAGATATAGACCCTATTCAGTTTACACAACAGGTAGAAGAAATATCAAGACAAAAGGCTGAAGAAAAAGCTATGCTTGCTTTACCACCTCAGCAAAGAATGCAACTTGCAGCATTGCAAGAATACATGGAGCAAGTAGATCAACAAGAAGATGCTAACGAGCTTGCAGAAAATGATATACAGCAAGATCAAGAAATGCAGCAACCCATGCAACAACCTATGGCTAAGTATGGTGCAGAGACATTGCCAATCTATCAACAAGCTGGTGAGTATAGTAGTAGTCCAAATGTTAATAAGGTACTTAATGATTTTGCAGAAGGAAGAATTACACCTGAACAATTTTTAGATAATAAGTATTTTGATAGTGGTTTGGAAGGTCTTCAACAAGATATTATGTTTGGAGCTGCTACAGGCAAACTGACAGATGCAGGTGTTGACTTTTTAATATCACGTCAAGATCAACTTAATGCTGCTGATACATTATCTAAACTAAAAGAGTTAATTATTGATTATGATATTGAATCAATACAAACCGATCCTGTTTTTGAGGGTGACCCTCTTACACAATCAAAAGTAATATTAGATCTTCAAAAAAGAGTTGCTAATAATGATCAAGATGCTATTAGACAGCTAGAAGAATTAGGTTATAAAATTGATGATTTAGAAGGTTCTAATAATAGTTTAACTCCAGATCAAATAAAATCTTTTCTTACTCCTGAAGTAAAGAGTTTAGAAAGCAATTTCTTAAATGCACCACCAGATGGTGTTGTAAATCCATTCACTGGTGGATTAGGTACATCATTTTATGATCAGAATAGGAATTTAGCACCTGTCTTAGGAAGCGCAGATGAATATGATCGTAATGTTCAAGACTATAATGATCTAGAAGCAGCCATGCTCTCAAATGAACAAGGATGGCAAGACACATTAGAATCTGCGTATAATAAATTTGTTAAACAAGCTAAAGCAAAAGGGGTAGAAAATATTCCATCAAAACAAGATTTAGTAAATAACTTTTTGGCTTATCAAAAAAATAACTATGAAGTAAGAAACTTAACAACGGAGGATGAACGTTTTGATCCAAATCTAGATAGATCTGGAAGTATGGGTTTTATAAAAAATGAGTATACACAAAGTTTATTTAACAAGTTAGCTCAAGAAAATCCAGAGTATGCAGGTTATAATATAGATGAAGATGAAACAAAGGCTAATCAATTGTTTTTTCAGATTTTATATGATGAAGATCAAAAGTCAGACAATCCTCAATTTGATGTGTTTGAGTATGGACCAGAGCAAACTACAAACTGGGAAAGGAACAGAAAGATATCTCCTGTTGAAGGATTCTATGGTAACAACACTTTAAATCAGTTTGTTAAGGTAAAGAAAGGCCAATTAGCTTATGATATTCCAGAAACTACTCTCACAGGTGATTCAGGAAAACAAGCTTCAGGTGATATTGAACTACCTGTAGATGAAACAGGTGATGTAATTGAAAATCAAGATGATACTGTTAAAGACAAAGGGGTTGAAGAAACAACGTCTGGGTATTCACCAGTGTATAATTTTTATCCACCAAAACAAAAGAGAACAGCAGAATTTTGGTTGCAAGATGTTTTAAAAGCTGATGCAATTAGAAACAGACAAAGACAAATGTTTCTTCCATTTCAGCCTGCAGTGACACCTGTTGAAATGGGATATGTTTTAGAGGATCCAACAAGAGCAATAGCAGCACAAAATGAACTATACAATATTGGTGCTCAAGCTATGGGTGCTTTTGCTGGGCCACAAGCTATGAGTGCAAGGTTATCGTCTATGCAAGGTAAAGCTGCAGAGCAAATTGCAAATACAATTGCTGGTGTAAATCAAAGAAATGTAAACACAATTAATAGAGGAGAGATGCAAAATTCTAGAATGAATTTGGCATTAGCTCAAGAAGAAAGAAGAAGGTTAACAAAGTTATATGATGATACACAAACTACTCTTCAAAAGTATATGAATGAGCTTAACTTTGATAGAGAGCAGTATGCTGATGCTTTAGCAAATATGTATACAAACAGAGCAAATACATATAATTTGAATCAGCTTTATGATTATTATCAGATTGATCCAGGCTCTGGAGGTATGGTTGAATTTACAAGTGGTGAAAGCTTTAAAAAGGCACAGCTTCAAGATGAAGATGATAAGCTTAGAGAGTTAGCAAGGAGAAATAAAATATATAAAAAGATTTCTGGTAATGATTTACCAGATGCATATATTAATCAATTTCTTGGTGTAAAAACTACAAGAAATACTAACAAAGCTCAACAAGAGATGCAAAGTCAAATGAATAATATGGGCTATCAAGGAAATCAAACACAATCACCTTACCGACGATATGGTAGAAAAGGTATGGAAATGAAAAAATATGCCGTACCTTTCTATGCAGGTAAAATGAGTTTATAAAATAATAATATTATGGCTATTTATGTTCCTGGTGTTCCTGAATACTTTCCAAAGTTTCAAGCATTTACTCCAGATTATAAGTTTTTGTCTAACGTTTTACAAGCAAAGACAAACAAATATAGTACTAACTATAAAGCATTAAACGATCAGTACAATAAAGTTGTTTACGGTGATCTTTCTAGACAAGATACATCTGGAAGAAGAGAGCAATTTGTAAATAACTTAGGACCTATGCTTGAAAAAGTATCAGGTATGGACTTATCATTAGCAGAAAATGTAAATTCTGCTCAAGCATTATTTGCCCCCTTCTATGAAGATAATCTTATTGTTAAAGATTTAGTATATACTAAAGCATATCAAAACGAAGTTAAGAATTCTCAAATGATGAGAACATCTCTAAATGAAGATGTTAGAGAAAATTGGTGGCAAGAAGGGGATAAGGAGCTTCAATATAGAATGCAAGACTTTATAAATGCATCAGAAGAGGATGCATTAAGAATGAGCAATCCTACATACCATATAAATCCTAATATTTACAGAAGGGGTATGGAATATCTTAAATCACAAGGTTATGATGTTTCAGTTGAGTCAGCACCAAAGCAAGGAAACTTTTGGAGGATAAAAAATGAAGGTGGTCAGCTTGTAACAGAAAGAGCTTTAAATGATGTAAAAAAGCATTTAATGTCAGATCCTGTTGTAAGAGATGGTTATGCAGCAAAGGCATTTGTAGATTCAAGAGGCGCGGCAGAACAATTGCTGAAAGAAGGTAGTGTTTCAAGTATAGAAGAAGGAGTGTTAAGCTGGAGTGTTTTTCAATTGGAAGGCATAAATGTTAAATTAGCTGAGCAAATTAAGAGCAATGAGGAAGAACTTGAGGTGTTAAAAAGTGATATAGATAAGTGGGAGTCTCAAATAAATATTGGTCAAGGTCCAATACCAGGATCTGAAGACTATAAAAAGATGCAAGAAAGTATAATATACTATAATGCATTAGAAGTTAAAACAGAAAGAAATAGAGAAACACTTAAGCAATCTGTAAACACACTTGATGAATACAATGAAACAGGTAATGGGCAACCTGTCATTGGTAGAGCTTGGAATTATCTTATGACAGCCAATATGGAAGAAGACTTTTCAAGTGTTGCATTTAACTTTAGCAATATAAAAGACAAAAAATCTTTCTTAGTAAACCAAGAAGAGCAGGATAGACGAAGATTAATAGGAGAGTTACAAAAAAAGATTGCTAATTCAAAAAATAAGGCAAAAGAACAAGCAGTTCAAATAGATAAAATTGCTACTTTAGGAATGACTGTAGGTATGTTTTTTGATGAAGAAACAGGCGAAGTTTATTATGGTGAGCAAGGAGAGCAAGAAGATAATGTTGTAGGCCTTAATGATAAAGTGACAGAAACAGCTAGAAATGCTAATGTAAATGAAATGGCAAGCTATATAGCTGATGCTGTTAGAATGAATGATGAAGAATCAGGAAGACTTACTGAAAACATTTCAAAAGAAAAAGCAGTAGGTTTAGGTTTAGTAATACCTGAATCAATTAAAGGAGAATCTATTCAAATAAAAGACTTTATTGATATTTTACTTAATGAGGATAATGCTAGTAAAATACCAGAGTTATTTTTTAATAATGAACAAATCAAAAAAAGTGAACCGGGTAGATATCAGTTGATCAAAGAAGACTCTGAAACTATAAGATCATTAGAAAATGATATGTATAAGGTATATGCAGAAAACCTTGATAATCTAGAGTTGATTGATCCAAAGTACAAAAAACTTTTAGAATCAGGCATTTCAAAACCACTAGTAAAAGAAGCTGATGGAACATATAGAATGTTAACAAAAGATGAGTTTATAGAACAACTTGGTCAAAACATTAAAGATCTAAAAGTAGATGCTAAAGTTTTACAAGAAACAATAGGCACAAAAGATTACAAGACTGTTATTATAGGAAAAGGAGATAGCAAGCAAAATGGATATAGAGTAAGTGATAATGAAGTACTTCTTGATCCAGATAAAGCTGTATGGGTACAAGCACAAACCGGAGATTGGTATATTCCTTCTGAAGCTCTTCTATCTAAAACTCCAACTGGTTTTAAAACAGATGAGTTTTTAATTCCTAAATGGGAAGCTAGAGGATGGACAGCATTAAGATACGAAGGTGGTAAGAAAGATGGACAATTTAAAGGTTATTTCCAACTAGGACCAAAAGCAGATCAATCATTAAAAAATAAGTATGGTAATAAGAAGTTTACTATAGCTGAATTAAATAAGGAGTTAAAAAAAGAATTAAATGAAGATGCCATGGCAAAAAATCTTAAAAATGCAAATGGTAGTGCTCCAGAATTACAAGGGTTTTCTTATACTACACTTGGTTTATTTACAGCCGATTATAATGTTAAATCAGGTTTTCTTTATGATCAACAGATTGATTTTTTAAATAAAACATTAACTAAAGAACCTGGTTATGATCAGGTTAATAAAAATGGACAACCTGTATTATTTAAACAATACTATCAGCACTCAGCATTTTCTGGTGATAATGTATCTGATAATATTATTACATCATTGAATGTAAGTATTACTGGAAGTAAAGGTTTTAAATCAGGCGGTTTGTCAAGTCAGCTCCTTGATAATCTTAATGAACAACTAAAAGCAGTTAAAGACGGTATAGTTCAAATCAAACAAAACGGTGTTCTCCTTCAAGAAGTACCAGATACAATTGCTAATTTATTTGATAAGGAAATAGATCAAAAAAATGTAGTTGTTACGTACAAACCTGCAACGAATACTCTTTTCGCTAAAATCCCAGGTATGGTTTCACCTCAAGATGAAATTAAAGGGGTTTATACAATTAGAGAACCAGGTGGAGAAGGTAAAGAAGATATTGTTTATGAAGTTGTTTTTCCAACAAGCAATGATAAATCTCCTTTGTCGTTAAGAAGTTATCAAATGTTAGATCCTGTAATGATTAAAATTAATTCAGGTAACTACAAAACAAATGTAACTACACCCGGAAAAGATTTTGGTTTTAAAGAAAGTGTAAAAGGGGGAGATATCATTCTAAATAGAAATCAGAATGGTGAAATATATTTTGATCTTGTCACATATAGTATAGATTCTAAAACAGGAGATTATGTACAAGATCCTCCATCACAAGACGAAGTGGCTTATTTTTCTGAAGAAGAGTTTATGATTTATAATCAGCTTTATGATCAACTTGTAATTCAACTAGAACAAAAGGCAAAAGTAAATGCTGCAACAAAGCAAAGTATTGTAGTTGCTTATAATAAAAAGAAAAAGGCTGAAGAAAAAGACGCACAACAATAAATAGAATTTGTATTGAAATATATTTAATATGATACCATCATTAGAAAATTTTGAGTATAAAGACATTGATAACTTAATGCAGAATGAAGATGTTATTTTAGAAACAGCACTTCAAGATATTGAGTATCAAAATGTATTAATGCGTACAGCAGATGTTGTAAATCCATATGCTATACCAGCGTTTGGAAATTTAAATCAAACTGCGCCAACATTAGCAACAAATACATATGATCCTTATGCGCAAACATCTCCACCAGATTTGACAACTGCTGCAGGTACTCAAAAGGCAATAACAAATGTATTTGACCAATATAAAAAGCCTACACTGACAGCAGCTAAAATGACTAGTAATGCTCGTGATGTAAATTTTGACAGGTTCTATAATCACCCTATGTATAATCAGTTAGGGTTTCACCCTTTTGCTGATAATGAAGCTTATTATAATGAAAACTCAACATGGTGGGATGATGCATCTAGAATGATGGGTCAATTTTCAAGTTTAATGTCAACAGGTTTTGTATCTGCATATAGATCATTAGGTGATCTTTTTGATGATGATCCTTATTTTTTTGGTAAAGATTTAGATTCTGCAAGAGAATTTTCTGAAGCTATGAGAATTGGTAATTCATCTCGTGGTGGTCTTGGTGGTTTTTTTAATAATACTCTTTTACAAGCAGGATACACCTTTGGTATTATAGGTTCAATAGCATTAGAAGAATTGGTTTTGTCAGGCTTAACTGCAGCAACTTTTGGTGCAACTTCTTCACTACAAGCTGGATCAATTGCAAAGAATATAGAACGTATTGGAGATGCTGTTGATAATATAACAGATGTTAAGAAGGCAATTAAAGGTGGTGATGAATTAGTAAAAGCAACAAAAGAAAAAGAAGTAGCTAGAGGTTTTTGGGAAAGCTTTAGAACAGGTAACACTTTCTTTACAAAGATGATAGCTCCTGAGTTATCTCAAACACTTAGAACATTAAACACAGCAAAGAATACAGGACAAAACATGTCTAATCTTGCAAAGATTGCACCTTTTGGTGGTTTTTATAGAGACTTACGTTCTTTAAACTTTGCACTCTCTGAAAGTAAGATGGAGGGTGGTATGGTATACGATGAAGTTTTTGCAGAAGGATTAAAGATTTTTGAAGATGATGACAACTTGTTAACAGAACAAGATATACTTAAAGCTAAAGAAAATGCGGGTAAAGCTGCATTCTACACCACATTAAGCAATGCCCCTATTATTTATTTTTCTAATCAACTTGTATTAGGTAATGCATTTGGTTCTTTTAATAGATCCCTTGCTAAAGTTTTTAATGATAACATGTCAATTGCTACAAGAAGGCTACGACAAGTAAAATCAGCATTTAAAGATGGTAAAGTTCAGCAAGATATATTTGCTGATATAGGTGAAGGGTTAGGGTCAACATGGAATAGACTTAAAGCAGCAGGTGTTAAAGGTACTTTTAAAGGTACTGCAGGGTCTGCATTAAGATATTTTTCTGCAAACTTTACCGAAGGTGCGCAAGAGGTTGCACAAGAAGCTGTGGCACATGCTACAAAACATTATTATGAAACAATAATGAAAGATCCATCAACAAATTGGATCAAGTTGAGAGACGCTTCAATTGGTTCTGCTATTAACTCTCAATTTAATGCCCAGGGTTTTGAAACTTTTATGTCAGGGTTTCTAATGGGTGGTATTGTACAAGGGCCGCAGAAAGTTTTATTTGAAAAGTTACCATCATTAGGACAACGTGTTTTTCAGCCAGAAAAGTTTGAGAAGCATAGACAAGAAAAACAAGAATATGTAGATTCTCTTGTTAAAGCCTATAATGAAACATGGAATAACTTAGGTAAAAATCCTGATTATTTTGATCTATCTCCTGATAAGCTAAACTATGTTTTACAAAAGATGGTTAGCGAAGACATGTCAACAGCTATTGAAGAATATTCTATGCTTGATATAATTGATGAAAGAGATGAGTCAAAATTTTTCAATATGATCACTTTAGCCAAAACAGGTGGTCTTGACATGTTTAAAAATCTTCTTAAAGAAATGAAGACTCTTGATGAGCAAGAGTTGCTTGAAGCTTTTCCTGTATTTAAAACTGATGTCAAAGAGGGTAAAACACAACAAAGGATTGATGAATATATAGGTCATATTAATAAGTTTGAAGACAAGTATAATGAATCTAAAAACAAACTATTAAATCCTTTTAATCCTCAAAAATTTGAGAAAGGAACTAAAGAACATATGCTAGAAGCTCTAAATTATAGAGCATACGAGCATGCAAGATTCTTGGCTTTATTTACTGGTAACGGTATAGAAAGAGCTAATGAGAGAATGAAAGTTATGTTTCAAGAGCTAGAGTCTGACCCTATATTTGAAGGAATGGAGGCTAGTGATCTAACAGTATTGACATCTGTTCAAAACATAACAAATGAAATATCAAGGTTAGAAATAGAAACTAAACTGTTAGAAAAAAATGAAGATCCTACAAAAGAAGAAAAAGAACTTTTAGAAAAGAAAACCAAGAAGCTAAAAAATCTTGAAGAGATAAATTCTTGGTTTGAAAAAAATAAGAAAGATGATGGATCTTTTAACTGGTTTGGTTATCTCAAAATGAGAAAGCTTTTTCAAAATTATGTTCAAGATCTTACAGGCAAGGATCAACAATTTGCTGATGTTTATGAGATATCTCAGGCGTTACGTAAGATAATGGATTATCAAACGCTAGATAGAAGAAAGCAGTTGTATAATAATACTCTATCTTATCTTATCAAGCCAGAAGGTATTACAGAAATTGTAAGAGCACAAGCAGAGCTCTATCAGAAGCAGTATAATGAAGCTGAAAAAATGATGCGTGAGCACGCGGAAAAAGCTATAAACACTAAAGAACAAAGTGAGTTTTTAAAACAACTAAATGATATAGGTGTAGAAGTAGATCCTGAGCAACTAAAAACGTTTACTTTAACAAATGATGTATCTGTATTAACAAAGTTTTCTAATTCAGAAGGACTGATAGAAGATAATGAAACTTTGGAACAGATAAATTCAATGAAGGATGATTATAAAAAGCTTCAAGAAAAACCATTAGAAGAAAGAATAGAGTATGGTGATACCATTACAGATAACGAGTTAAGAGATCAAATAACAAGAGCAATAAATGAATCTTTACCTTTTAGGTCAATTATAGATAGATTCCGCGGTAATGTCCCTTATGAAGATTTTATAAACTTACCTGCATCTAATAACATTTTAAATGCATATAAGTTAATTAAAAGATATGAGTGGGAGTCTACAAAAGATTCACCACAGAAAGAAATTAATTGGAAGAATGATAGTAATCTTATATCTACAATAATTGATAACAAAGAAGCTATTAACAATCTAATCGGAATATATGGACTTACAGCTAATAATTTACTTTCTCTTCAGGATGATCCTGGTGCATTTGATCCTTTAAGTGATGGCGGTTTATCAAATGCTGAAAAGGAATTACAGTCTCAATTGCAACAGCAATTAGCTTATGAACTACAACAAAGTCAAGATGCTGAAGGTCCAAATGTAAAAGTATCTGATCTTGAGGCACAGCTTGAGGCTTACACAAAAAAACAAGAAGAAGCTAAAAAAGATCCCAAAAAGGTATATATAGAAAAGGTAGGAGATTTTTACATATTAAAAACAGCTGGTAAGCCTATACATGAAATAGATAAGTATAAACCGTTTGGTATTGAACCTTATACAAGTGAAGAGTTAGCAGAAGCAGCAAAAGTTAGACTAATACAATTGCTTAAACAATCTATTAAACAATTCACCCACAAAGGAAAGACATATAAGTTTGGGACAAGATATACTAAAACAGTAAATGGCAAGCCTGTAACTTATGTTTTGATTGATGTTGATAATAATGATAGTCCATTTATACTAGCACAGCAAAATTCTTTTTCATATGCTAAATTAACTGAAGATTACAAAGGTAAAGGTCAAGCAGTGCGTATGAAAGAGCTTAACGTTCAAGAAGAACAATCAAGAAAAAAACCAACTGGACGTTTATCAAAAATAAATAGACTTGAGTTTATAAATGTATCTCCTAATACAGACAAAGAAAAAGGAATTTCTAAAACTGACTTTGAAAAAATACTTAGCGTTTTAACTATTGACCAGATTAATGCATTACAAATTAAAGTTACACGCAAGCCTTCGTTTGGAACACAGACAGAGTTTCAAATTGGTAACAATGCTACTAATCCAAATCTTCGTACAGTAGTTCCCGAATTTGAAATTGGTGTAGTTATACCTGCAGGACTTGTCAACTCTATAAAAGAACAAACAGGTATTACAACATTTGATTTTACTCAACCATTTGCTTTTATTAATAATCAAAGTACTAAGATAACAGATGTAAATGGTAATCCGGTAAATCCTAATAATATGACAGATGAGCAATTATCAAAAGTCATTATAGGATACAAACCAAATGATAGAGATCAAATTGTTACACGTTATGTTACCCAGCTTTTGTTTGCTCAAAAGATGCGAGAGTTAATGGCAGATAAAGAGGAGGGTGTATTTACTCTTAAGGATACAATATTTGGTTTAGAAGTTCCGGTTACTAGTCCTATATATGGTAAACAGTTTAATCCGTTTAATGAGCTTGAAGGAAAGAAAACATTTACATTTCCTCCAGGACAAGATGGTACTGAGTATTATGTGGTATCATCTGCAGAAAAAGATAATAAAGGTAATATATCTTATGTCTTGAGGGTATATGATGAGCAAGGTAATAATGTAGGTGCTAGCATGATGCCTAATGGTAAGCTTTTAGTGGAACAGATAGAGGAATATATTAAAGAAAGTGGTGTCAATTATGCTAATGCTGTAAAACAACAAAGCACAGTTGCATTTATAAACATGCCTAATGGATCAGTAAGATTCATTACACTTAAGTCATCTCAGTTAAATAGCAATGAATTAAATGATTTATTTGTATTGATTAAAGAAAAAGTAATTGATACAAAAGAAAATAATGTAGAACGAGAAGCTGGAAAACAAACAAAAGCAAAAGATGAGCAGTATACTCAAGAAACAAATGAGCAAATAGCACAGACTTTATTTATAACATCAAAGAAAAGCAAGGTATATTTTGAAATAGGTATTACATCATTTGGGGATGTTTATTTACAAGCGTTTATAAATCAAATTGGTAAGAATGAAAATCAAGAAGAAGAAGTAAAAAGAATAAAGATTACAGAAAAATACTGGAAGCCTTCTCTTAAGTCTCTTGAGAATATAACAACAAGCCAGTTTGTTGATGCTATGATTAAAGGCTTTAATGATGGTATTCAGAAATTTAATGCTGAACAAGCTAAGAAAAGAAAAGATCCTAATGCACAGAATAAGGATTTGCTTGTTGATATACCTAATGTTCAAAAGTCAAACTTTACAGCATCTCTACAAAGATTAATTGATGTTGATAATATACTACCTGTATTAGAAAAGCTTTCAACTAATTATGTATCTACAACATCTAATCTAAAACTGTTTTTAAAAGCAGATCCTGAGACTATACAACAAAATATAGATGCGGAAGATACTGTACGATCAGCTACTGTTTCTAATAAGCAAGAAGAACAAAGCAATCTAGGACAAGAAATAGAAGAAAGAAATGATGATGCTATAGAAGTTTTAGATAAAGATAAAGTCAGTGCTGCACTTTCTGCAGGATTTTTAGGCCCAACAGAAGTTATACAAGAGTACAATAAACTTGTCCGCAAACACAATTCAAATAATGACACAACATTACCTGAATTAAGTAACACAATATCTGATTTTAATAAGTTAAGTGTAAATCAAATTAAACAGTTAGCTGGTCGTTCAGAAATAGTTGTAGAGCGTAACAAAGTAGCTAAACAGTTAGCAGGTACACAGAAAACAGAAGAAGGTACAATAATACAATCAGATGTCCCTTTTGTAGAAGTATCTGGCAATGTTACTTATGGTCAAGCTAATAAAACTAAAGTTTCCAATGAAGATGCTTTATATGTTGATACAGAAAATGGTGTTTATGTTTTAGCAGATGGTATGGGTGGTGAATCATCGCCTATTGATAAACCAAAAAAAGCATCTGTTAACACTATAAATATATTGTTAGGTAAAACCATAAATACAAGTTTTGATCAGTTTGTAGAACTAGCGCAGAACTATGATATAACTCAATCTCAGGAGTTTATGGATGCTTATAAAGCGATAAATCCATATCCTATGACTAGTTATAACACCATAGTTAATACTTTTGTTGCTGTTAAAAATGGTAAATCTTATACTGAATATAGAAGAAGTAGGACTGGCTCAACAGGGCTAAAAGCAACCAAGACAGGAACAAACAAATACACTATTGAGAAAGTAGGCGATACTGTTTATTTTGTTGTAGATAAGAATGGTAAGGTAAGAGAATCTAATGGTTTATCTGATGTTGCTACTACAACCGGTTTTATGTTTTCTATAAAAGACGGTAAAGCTCATGTTTCACAACCTAAGATTGATAGGTTTGAAGTTACTCTTGAAGAAGGAGAAACATTGGTGCTATCAACAGACTTTATAGAAACAGAAGAAGCAGTACAAGCTTTTATAAATACAGACTTTGGTAAGAGGATTAACTTTAACAAGTTCAAAAAAGAACATAAAGATGATGACTCTACATTTATATCAATAGGTTATGAAGCTGAAGTAAAAGAAGGAGAAGGATCAGTTGATCCGGTAATACAAACAGATCCTGCTGTTGTCGCTTTATTTCAAGACTTACTTATAGATTTTGAAGCAACAAAAACTCTTGACAAAGCAATAGGTAAAACAAAAAAACAAATTCAAGATGTAAAAAAATATGTTGATGCGCAGATAGATACATTAAATAAACAAGCAACTGATCTTGCAATAAAGATTAAAAAGTTTCCATCTGATATAACAGTAAAAGTTATTAAAGAACAGTTGCGTAAAAATAGATTAAAGAAAAAGATACTTACAAACTTAAAAAAAGGTTTAAGCTCTGATAGTTTATTTTCTAAAGGGCCTTCTGCAAATAAGATTGTATCTAATGCTGTAGATGCACGTACTAATGAACCGCTTGAGGATTTTGTAACATGGTTAAAAGAAAATTTACCAGACTTTATTTCTATCCAAAATATAGATCAGCTTACAGATAGAATGAAGAAAAACGGATATACCGTTGGTAGATTCATGACTACATTGAAAGAAATAGCAGGTGGTGTATCTGTTGGTGGTGTTATATTTACTGGTGAGGGTCTTTCACATAGATATCACGAAGCATTTCATGCTGTGTTTAGATTGTTACTTACTGATGAAGAGCAGAGACGTTTGAGATCTTTGGCAAGAAAAGAAGTAAGAGCTAATCTTAGAAAAGAAGGTAAATCATTTGAAGTTGCTCTACAAGAGTTTGCAAGCAAAACTGAAGAGTATGCTGAGATGTTTAAGAATAACAGACAAGAGTTTGTAGATCTATACTATGAAGAATACTTAGCTGATCAGTTTGAGATATTTAAAACTTCACCTAGAAAAGCAAAAATTGGTTCAGAAGCAAAAAGCATCTTTCAGAGATTTATTGAATTTATAAAAGCAATATTTTCAAGATTTAAAGCAAGTGAGATGACAAGATTTTTCTCTGATATAGACTCAGGAAAATTTAGATCATCTGAAACAGCTGACAATAGATTTACAAACAGTGCTTTTAAAGGTGTTGCTACATCAGCTGATGCACTTATTCCATATGAAACCATAGGTATAGGAAGTGAAAAGCGTCAGTTATTCTTAGACGTTAATACATCTGCTCTTTTAGTAAATCAGATACTAGGTGTTATACAAAAGGAGTATCAACAAACAGAAGACCCAAGTAAGACATATAGCGATCTTATAGATATGGCTATTGATAAGATTAAACTTCTTTATAGTGTAGATAATCCAATGTATATTGACGCTTTAGATCTTACATCAGATACTTACAATGATGAGTTTGAGACAGCATTGGGTAACATAAATGATGCATTTAATAATCATAAAGACGAAATTGTTGAGGCTGTAGAGTTAAGGTTGTCAGCAATAAACCTATCTGCTAAAAAGATTGAAGATAAGTTTGAAGAAGCTCAAGCAGAACTAGGCTTAAGAAACACAGATCAATTTGATATGACTGCTGAGTTCCAAGGTGGTTATAGATCATTACCTGAGTTTACTAGAATATATTTTGGATCTGTTCTTATGGATGCAGTTAATGATATGTTTGGTAATACAGAATATCAAATCCAAGTAGGAGAGGCTGCAACAACTGAAGATGGTTTTGATATACTTTTGATAAGCTCTGGTGAAAGAATCAAAGTTCCTGTTGATGCTGCAGCTGCATATAATGGTTTTTTAAAAGCTGTAAAAAACACAACAGATCCTAAAGAGGTGCTAAGAAAGTTAGTTATATTTTCACAGTCAAATAAGTCTACAGAAGCTGTTGTTAAAAAGTTTTTTAGAGACATTGGGTTAGATTATAATCAAATTTATGGTCAGTATGAAGAAATGCAAGAAGCTTCAAGAAAAGGGAATATTGATGCAGATGCAGAATTAAACATAGATTTAAATAAGATAACAAATCCAGCTTTATTTCAGACTATACTTAAAAGCTTTGTAAACTTTAAGGTTGACTATTTATTTTTTCACAAGGTCACTGAGGTTACAGGTAAATATTCAGTAGATAAAGACTATGCATATACAGCATCAAATAGAGATGATGCAAGGTTTCAAGTAGATATGTGGGGTGATACACATAGTCAAAGATATAATAAACTTTCTTCTGATGCTAAATTTAGAGAAAAGGCTTCAAGTACATTGAATTTGTTGATGGCACAATTAAGTTCACCATCATTGTATATATCATTTAAGGATCTTAAAGCATTCTCTAAAAGAATGTCTGAAGATATGTATAACTACTTGGGAATTATGTTATCACCTCTTTACATTGAGTATTCTATATTAGCTTCAAAAAATAAACAGGATAACAATGCATTAATAGACGCATATAGTGATTTACAAGCAGATTACATTATTAGCAATAAGGACATTTTAGAAATTAAGAGGATTATAGATACTTATGGTAGTGATAATGCTCAATATTTATTTGCAGATGGGGACACTGGTGCTAAAACCAGAATGAGAAACATGGCTTTGGGCAATGCAGAATTTAGTGAAGATGTTGGTGCATCAACATTTTTAAATGCTGAAGGAAAGCTTGTATATGCGCATCAATTGCCAACATATAATCTTGTTAGATTATTTGAGTTAAACGGTAAAGACGTTGACAAGACTATTGCAGATCTAATAGATGATATGCCAGAACAGTCAAAAGAAATACTTAAAAAGAATCATCTTTTAAACAATGAGTTCTTTAAACATATGATGGCCACTGGTATGGTTGGTATTACAAGAATTGCAGGTTTAAAAGAATCTACTACATCTGATAACATTGAACATGTTGGAGAGTTATCTAATGTTCAAGATGGTACAACTTATGGATCTTTACAAGCTGATGAACTGATTAGAATATTGATTAACTCTTATACTACATCAGTTAATCAAACAAGTAGAATGGGATTCAAAAGAGGTCACACTGTTAAATTAACAACAGGTGAAGAAGCTGTACTAGTACCAACTCTAATACGAATTTTAGAAGCATCCAATACTGGTGATATGGCAATGCTGCCAGTTAACAAAACAGTAGAGATAAATAACAAAGGTGAAACATAAATATCAAGATATACAAAAGTAGCTTTCTTATATAATATCATTGCAGAGTTTAATAGAATTCAAAAGGAAAGCCGTCCGGAAACAGCA
>Ga0098074_1000610_pt1 | contig 22618 bp, 28 predicted proteins | sample 32_taG_FD_75064 | JGI IMG/M metagenome (GOLD analysis project Ga0098074, IMG submission 75064) | Marine viral communities from the Gulf of Mexico - 32_GoM_OMZ_CsCl metaG | ecosystem: Environmental > Aquatic > Marine > Oceanic | place: Atlantic Ocean: Gulf of Mexico | collected 2015-07-12
GATACTGCACCCATTTAAATCTCCTTTACTGTTTTTTAGTTAGTGCTCTTAATTTATCTGCTTTGAGATTAGAACTTGTTTGCCAATCACCATCAGCTTGTGCTTGATTTATTTGGTCATCTAAGCCTACAGGTTCTACAGGAACTGATGCTTCTATAACAGTATCTAAACTATCTTGACCAGAAACAACTCTTTGTCTTTGTAGTTCTTCTTGAGTTGGCTCAGCTGGAGTTTCTCCCCAACCATAATCAGCAGCAAATTGCTTTATAGCATCTGCTTCTAACTCGCCTTTGTACAAGTCTTTTAATGCTTTACCTTCACCAGAGCTTGGGTCAAATCCTGCATCTTTAATAGCGTTTGCCATCTGTACAGATTTAAACTCTTTCTCTACTGACTCAAGTTCTTTAATACGCTCACGCATTTGCTTGATAGCATTATTATCTTCTTGTGTCTCTTCTACTGTATTTTCTACTTCGTTTTCCATATTTTCTCCTACTCCAAGTTTTCTACATCTACATCACCCTTGGGATAATGATGTGATAGGCGACAAATAAAATAATTAAGAATAACAAAAATTGTCAGCCACTTTCGGCTATTCAGATACTAGGCGAATTGTGCTACTCAGTTTACACGCCAGATATAAACCGGAGGTGCAGCGTCTATTTTTTGCCGAGGCTACCAGGCTTTAATTTTATTATACCACTATATATAGTATGTCAAGTTTATTCTTCTACTAGACCTCGTACCCTACGTCCTCTTCTAGCGGGACCAGTCATAGGTGTAAATCTGCTTGCTTCTTCTGCTTCTAATACTCTAATTTCTTCTAACTCTTCTGGGCTTCTAAATACTGCTGCCTCTGTAAACTCTTCTACGCCAAAAACATCTTCTACTTCTCTACCACCTCTAGCTTGTAGTTCCTGTATTCTAGGTACTTCTATCTGAGCTTCTTGAAATAACTGTCTAGCTTGTGCTTGTGTAATTCCTGCAGCTTGTAGTTCCTGTGCTTTTTCTAGTGAAACTATATCTCCGAATCCTGCTCTTCTAGCTTCGCCACCAATTTGTGATACTGCTATTTGTTTATTTAGTATTTGTTCACCTAGCTCTGGTTTTAAAGCAGATGCAAATATAGCTTCGTCTGTTAAATCTATGCCATAGTTTGCACTATAAAATTCTTTTACCTGTGGAATATTTGATTTGATACCTTCAAATGTTACACCTACTCTTGTTCTGAACTCTGATGGAGATACATCACCAGCAATAAGATTACTGAAAGTATCATCAAACAGTTCTGGGTTTAATCCAAAATCTTCTAAAGATAACTTATAACTTTCTTTTACTGCAAGGTATTCTGCTTCGTTATATCTTACTGTTCTGTCAGCTCTCTTGTTACCAGGAAAGTAATCGTCATAAATAGGGTCTTGTCTTAATTTACCTAATGCTACGTCAATATTTTTATCTGACTCTGCATAATAATCTACATACTTGTTTATTACTTCGTCTGGTAGATAAGGAAATAAACTTTTAGCTAATTGTAAAAACTCATCCATTATGCTCTACCTCTTTGTCCTTGACCAAATGCTTGTGACATAGCTTTTAATGCTTCTTGTGTAGGTTTAGCTACATTATCTTCTAAACCTTTTTTAAATAAATATTGTCCTGCTTTAACTGTATCATTAAGTTTTATAACTTCTTGTACTACATCAGAGGCATCATCTACATTCTGACCCCAGGCATTTTGTACAAATCCTCTCCAAGGTGAAGCTATCTCTTCATAAGTTAAATCTTCGTCATACTCAGGAAACAAACTTTTTCTTGATGCTTTTAATTTATCTATAAGTTTTATCTCACCATTAGGGTCATTACGTAACATACCTGCCCATTGTTCTATCTGACTATCTTTTACATTTGCACCGAATACTGGTCCCCACCATTGTGCAACTAAATCTTTTACTTGTTGTTCTCCAGCTCTAGTTGTATCAAATGTAACTCCACCTTGGTCTATAAATGTTTGCATACCTGTATCTATATCACCAGGAAGTTGTGGGTCAGCTAATAGTTTTATTTGCTCATCAGTATAAGTGCCTGACCATTGTCCTGTTGTAAACTTTTCTGCTACCCAGTTAACTAAGTCATCAGATAAGTTAAATATACCTGCAGAAACCATAGCGTTCTTTATTTTAATTCTGTCATCGTAAACTTTTTCTAAAGCATCTTTTGTCATTACTTCGCCTGTGTCAGGATTAACTTGTTGTGCTAGTAATAACCATTCTCTTTCTGCTTGTGTATGTGTTCTCCACCATTCAGTGGATTCCCACTCTGCATCAGTTACTGTTCTACCTTCCAGCGTTGCTTCTGCTAAAAGATACAACATTTCTTCAGACTTTAACCAAGGTCTAACTGCTGCTTGTTTTTCTACTGCACCAACAAATGACTCCCAAGGATTTCTAGTTGGGTCTATAATTGATGGGTCATACAACTCTACAGAGTTACCAAATACTAAACTTCTATCCCAATCATCTTTAGAAGGTTCTGTAAATGTTATATTCTCTGCTTCTATAGGACCAAAGATAGCTACTAAATCTTCTTGACTTGAGGTATATCTTAGCGGTGTAGCGTTTGGGTCTCCTGGTATCCTGTACACAATAGCTATGTTCCCTTCATAGTTCCAAAACTCTGCACCCTTTGGTATAGCCATAAGGTCTATATCAACAACTTCTGTGTCAGGTGCTTGTTCTGGTGTTTGTGCTGTAGTATCTTGTGTAGTTGTAACTTCTTCTGCTACATACATATCTGCTGTATCTACACCTGTATATATAGAACCACCAGGGTCTGCTCTTCCTACATTTGCTTCTATTGGGTTTGTTGTGTAACCAACTAAAGCTAACTCTTTAGCTCTTTCCTCTGATACCTCATAGTAGTTTTGACCATCTGTACCTTGACCAAAACCTAAATCTTTTCTATATACCCTTACCACTACAGTACCTGTAATCCTGAATCAATAGCTTTTTTCTTTGCCTTTGACAATGTTGAATAAACATTTATCAATGAACTATTTAAGGCTGGGTCAAGTGGTGTTTTATATTTATCTGCAAATTCCATTTCTCTTGGCGTTCTTACATTTGGATTAGGTGCTCCTGAAGATTGAGCAGCAGCCATTCTTTTAAATTTGTCTATTTCTTCTTGGTTTACTTTTTCTTTTTCCATAATGTAATCATCTTCCATTTTTTTCTTGGTATATAATTTTACCTCTTTATCCATCTTAGCCTTAAATTTGACTGCTTCTGGCTGTTTATCTGTATAAAATTTTCTAGTTGTATTAAAGTACAATGACTCCATAACATCTTCTGTTTTATCAGACTTTATCTCTCCAGACTTTATCTCATACATCTCTTTAAATATTTTTGTTTGTGTTGGTAAGTCTGCTTCTTTTAAAAACTCTCTAACTACTTTCTTTTGTTTAGGAGTAAACTTTCTTACATCCTTTTCATCTTCTGCAACAATGTTTGTTTCTAATTGTTTCTTTTGTAAATCTGTCATACCTGGTAACTCAACACCTTCATCTACCATAACTTTGTATATCGCAGCCATTTCTGTGTTTATGTTTGTTTGATATATACCCCAAGAATCTGATGTAGGGTCTTTAGCATCTTGAGTAAATGGCATACCATTAACACGTGATTCATAAGCAATTATAGGAACTATGTAATTAATTACATTCTCATCTACATAACCTACATCGTTCAATGCTGCTATAACATCTTCTATAGTGTAGGTCTGAGCCTCCATTAACGAATCCTCATAGAAGTACCAAGAATAGACCTATTAACATTGTTAAAGTTTAACTCTGCTCTTTGTTGTCTTTCTGGGTATTCTCTAAAAGATTTATATTCTGGTCCATACTTTTCTATAAATGCTTCTGATGCACTAAAAGCCTCTGGTTGTGTTGCTAATGTTTCTGCTTGTGACATAAAGGCAGCTCCTTCTGCTCCCTCTAAACCTAGACCTGCAACTGCTTGTGGGTCAGGTAATTTACCAAATTCTTGTTTTAATTTAAAAACAGCTATGTCTTCATTTCTTTTTATTTCTTGGTCTATGAGTTCATTCATACTACTTCTAAAAGCATCTAGTTCTGCATTGGTGTAGTCTCTTCTATTACCTACAAGTTTTTGTACACCATCTCTAAGCATTTTGCCTCTATCTACAGTTTGCATAACTTCTTGTGTGTAATCTTTTATCTGTTGTAGTTCACTTTCAAATCTATTGTTTATCTGATTACCTAAAAACTCCATAGGGTCTATATTTATATTGCCACCATTTGCATAGGAATTTAATCTTGCACCATTTACATCACCAAACCAAGCTCTAACAGCTTGTTTTGTAGCAGCATCATTTTGTCCTGGATTGTAACCTCCAGTTAAATATCCTGCGTCTTCTAATAGTTCTTGCATATTACCAATGTTTACTGCGTTAAAGTTAGGACCTGATAAATATAAATCACCTTCATAACTAGGTATTATTTTTATACCAGGAAAAGCGTTCTGTACTGGTACATACTTTTCATCTATAGTAACTCCATCCCAGTTTGGATTAGGAAGTACGCTTGGTATGCCAGAATAATAAATACCATTCTCTGTTTGTAATGCTATATCTTGTGTAATTTCTTCTACTTTTTTCTCAGCAATAGCACCTTGTTCTCCTGCCAGTGCTTGATTAATCATATCTATGGATTTTTTAGATTCATCTATTAAGCCTGTTTTAGGATTGTCTAATGAATAGTCAGGGTTATTACCTAAAAACTCTACTACTGACCTAGCATTTATTCTTTTTGTTTCTCCATTTGGTCCATATACCGTAATCATTTAATCTTCCAATTCTTCTAAGACAGATATTATATTGCCTTCTCTATCTTCATAATACTCTTTATTTAGCTCTTTAGAACCTATTAAATTCCAAAATACTGCAAACTCTGGACTTTGATATGACAATCTTTCACCGGCTAATTGTAAATTTTTTCTATAAGGTTGTGTCAACATTGTGTTTTTAAGATAATAGTGTTGGCTTGCTACATTACCATATTTGTTATCTATACCTTTTATCTTTCCTATTTCAATTAATGTTTCTTCTCTCAAATCCATATACTCTTTTAGTGGTTTGTACAATGGACTTGCTTCTATTTGTTTTAATATATCTTCTGGTAATTTATCTTTACCTCTTACATCAATACCTAATGCTTGTTCTATTTGATTCCATTGTGTTACATCCTGTGATAGTGTTATAGACCTTACATACCAATTAGGAAACATAGTATCTACCATTTCAAATATTTCACCTTTTTCTTTGTTAGTTAAAGGTCTTCCTAACTCTCTTTCCTTCATTAAAGTTTGATAAGACCACATACGGCTACCAGCTATTTTTGCTGTCTCTTCTATCCATTCTTCATCTGTAAGTTTTACAATGTTGCCTTTTCTTAATTGATTAAACCTAGCTTCGTAAAAATAATCTGCACCAGGCATAGGAGCAGGAGCAAACAAACCAAATATGTCTGGTATATATTCTTCTAAGTTTGCATTATTTCGTTCCCAGTCATAACCATCTTCTGTTGTACTTCTTATACCTGCTTCGTTGTAGCTAGAACCTCTTGTCAAGTAGGTTAATGGTTCTATACCTTGACCACCTTCTAGCCAATTAGGACCTAGTATCTGTGTCAAAGCTAATATCGCTGCTTCATCATCTCCGTCAAACACTGTTTTTAAATTGTTATAAGCAGACATAACAGCAGTAAATCTTAAATAACCTTCTCCGTCAATACCTAGTTCTACATCTTTACCAAATATTTCGTTGTAATCATTTATCCTTTCTGCATCAGTTCTTAATCTATAATCGTATGAATATCCTGCTGGTAAATAAAACTGGTCAAATGCTCTGACTAACAAAGTATTTGTTCCAACTACCCTTGCACCTTCAAGTAATTTATCTTGGTCTATAGCACCTGCTTCATTTGTTACACTAACTATTTGTCCTGCATCATCTATGTAAAAACCAGTAACAGCTATTGCTTTTGCTGTTTGCACTACGTGCGTGTTCCATAAATAATCATCTGCAAATATACCTTCACCTTCTGACCAAGCAGTTATAGCTTTTGTCATATACGCAGGTAAAAGGTAAGTTGCACCAAACTTTTTAAGAGTTTCAGCATCTGTTACTTTTACACCAAATGGGTTAAAATGCTTTTGTATTAAATCAAACTCTGGTTTATCTGGTATAAATATTCCAGCAGGTACTTGTAAGTATGGACCTGCTCCAGGTCCTTCTCCTTGTGTAACCATATTTATAGCTTGTAAAGGAGCCATAGCGTTTATTTTTATTCTTTCACTTTGGTCATAAAAGTAATTACCTTCTACTGCTGGTCCTATCCAAGGATAAGAAAAATATTTTTCTCCATTTGGTCCTTCGGTTATAAATCCTGCTTGTTGTGCTCCATTTACAAATAATCCTGCTTTTCTTATAGCATATGGATTTCTTGATAATACACCTGTCCAAGTTGTTGCTTGCTCTATATAAGCACCCATAAACGGATACATAAGCCTTGTTACATCTGCAAAGTATCCTCTTTCTGATAAATTAAATAACAAGTTGTTGTGTATAAACAATGCTCTTGCATCTACAAATTGTTCTAACTCTTCAAGACTTTCAAATAATCTTACACCTTCTGGTGGTTTTTTTGTTTTAGCTTCTTCTACAGCTTCCATAATTATTTCTTTAGTAGATTTGTTTAGTGCATCTAAATCAAAAAACTTTTCCATACCTTTAATAAATTTATCGTTTTTAATTTTTGTAGAAAACATTTTTGGTAATTTATTTATATTGTCTAAAAACTCTTGTTGTAAGTTAGGTGGTAACAAAAAGTATCCATCTCCATATGCTTTACCTCTAATAGTTCTATACAAAGGACTTCTGTTTGCTGCTCTTTCTATACCTGCAGGAAACTCAAACAATGCTGTGAACGCAGCATCTAGTACTTTTTTAATTTGTGTTTGTACTTCTTTAACGTCAGTAAGTTTTATAGAAGGTCTTCCTTGTTGCACTAAGGGAAATCCCATAAACATTGGTTCTCCACCTTTTGCTATTTCTTCTCTTATTTGTGGAGAAAGCTCATCAAACAAATCTTCTAAATACTTATAAAATTTTTTGTCATCCACTGCAACTCTTTTAACTGTTTGTAACATTTCACTTATAGTGCTCCCTTGTGGTACGTCTATAATTTTTATAGTTTCTGCAACTCCTTTTTTGTTTACTATCTCTAATGTTTCTTTACCACTAGCAATAAATCTCAACAAAGCAGGGTCATTAGTTGCTTCTCTTACCCTCTGATATAATGTTTCTACATAAGCTAATGTTTTTTCGTAAGTAGATAAAGCATTACTTGGTGTCATATTATCGTCAAGTAGGTTTGTTTGATAATCTAATCTTAATTCGTCTAAGTCTCCTCTAAACATTCTTTTAGCTAAAGATGCTTCATCAATATTTTTTAATATATTATCTGCAACAATATTGGTTAACTCTCCAAGATTTAACAATTTAATTTCTTCAGCAACTGCTGTTAAATATTCTTTTTTTAATTTTGCATTTTGAAAAGCGTCTGTAATGTTAAAATCTACATAACCTTTTTTTAGATTTTCTAATACAGTATCGCCTATAAATATTCTTGTATTATCTCTTGATACCTTTTTAAATGCTTCTGTTTCAGTAACAACTTCTCCTGCTAACGTTCTATTATTTTTTCCTAACAATAAACCAAAATATTCAATTGGATGTTTAAATAATGAAGGGTAGCCATCAGCAGCCAATTTAGCTTGACCATCACTTGTTATTCTTACAGGAAAAGCAATTCTTGTAACTAATTGTAAAGGTGTCCATATACCTTTTTGAACTCCCCACAATAAATTTATTATTGAACGTGTTGCTAGTCTAGGTGAATCTATAAGTCTACTTTTTTCAAACCACCCTGTAGCGACCAAATCTTTATCAAAATATTTATCTATTCCTTGAGCTATCTTTTTACCATAAGCTAACTCCATATTTCTAATACCTCTTGATACTCTACCTGTACTATTTCTTATTTTTCTCATATCTGGAACCGTTATACTTTCTTTTAATAACTGTTGTTCTAAGTGTGGAGTAGGTACTTTTTGTTTTTTTGCGTCAATTACTATTTCTCTTCCTAAATCATCTAACTTTGCTCTTTGACCAGGAAATATACCTTCTATTCCTTTAAGTACTTTATTAGTTGCTGTTTTTACATTATGCCAACTTAATATATCACTTATCCAGTAGCTACCTACAGATTCTGTATTAAAGCCTCTAAGGTTTCCTTTAGTAATATCTAAGAATGCTTCTATAACATCTGGTCTTTCTTTTGCTTCTTCCATAGATTCACCAGCAGCATTTAATATTTTGTTAAATATTTGTTTTTGTGTTGTATATTTTATTTTAGGATTAGTATTTTGCAGTGTAGCATTAACGAAACTTGCTAACAATCTGTTACCTTTTTCTGCAGGTATTCTTGCGTTTATAATAAATCTTCTTGTATTTTCAATTACTTCTTCTTGATTAGCCCATACAAATGTATCTTTAGGTGTCCAGTCTCCCCATAATCTTCTTGCTGTGTCTTTTTCTTTATTTGACATATTGTTAAATATTTTATTAAGACCTATACTCTCTACTGTTTTATTCCACTTATATCCTTGTGGCATATCAGGTCTTCCTTTAGGGTCACTAAGAACGTGTCTTTGAAACGCTGTTCTCACTGCTTCTAATCTTTGGTTTGGTGTTTTTAACTTACTTGCCTTTATTAAATCTTGTGACATAGCTGGTGTAAAGTTTTTAACAATAAGATTTGTGTCATCTAAATTTTCTGACCAGGCTTTCATAATCTGGTTACCATCATCAGATTTCATAAAGTAATTAAATGCTTTTTCTCTATCTGCTGTTTTTAATCTTGTTACACCATCTCTGCCTTTTTCTTCTATAAGACCAAATTGTTTATATCTTTGTCTTGTGCTTTGAGATATACCCTGTAACTTATTTGCTAGGTCTGTTCTTAAAAATATTACACCATCCACAAGTCCTGATATGTTTCTATAAGCATTTGTATTAGCATCAACAAACTCACCAGCTACTAAACCGCCAGGAGTTACTGGTTGAGCTGCAGTAGTAGGAGAAAATGCAGAGCCTTTAAATTTAGCATAAAGTTGTCCTCTTCTATTTGATTCATCCCAGGCTTCAGAACCGCTACCAAAGTAAGGAAACCAACTGTTACCTAAACCTGCTTCATCTCCTGGTGTATTTAAATCAAAAAACTTATCACCAAATTGTTCAAAACCTACTGTTAATGCAGACGGTCCTGCTTTTTCAAAAGCTGGTCCACCTTCAAAAAAAGGAACAAAATCTTTTGTTAGGTCTTCTTTACCTCCAATGTATTGTGGTTTTATTTGGTTATAAAACTCTTTCATAAATATAGGATTAGTAAATGCTTTATTTAAATCTAAATAAGGTTCACCATTTTTCATATATGAAATATCTTGACCTTCAGCAACAGCTTTTTCTATTGCTGCTCCTCTTGCAATCATATAAGTTTTTAATATTCTATTTACAAATTGTGGATAAGCTGCAAAACCAGTGCTAGCTACTTGAGTAAATTTTTTAATTTGTCCTTTTGTTCTTTCAAAAACATTCCTGTCATCTAGTGCAGCTTTTCTACCTGCAATAGCAGCATTAGATAACTGATAGTCTCTAGCATCTTTTCTAATTGTTCTACCATCATTAGCAAAATTATTTACATATGATAAAACATAAGGTTCTGCTTGTTCTACACTCAAACCATTTTTACCAAGCGTTGACAATAAACCAGCAGGAGCAAAACTATATACTGTAGCTAGTTGTTTTATGTTTTCTGCTTGTTGTGGTGTTATAGAATCAAACTTTTTTTCTTTTTGTTTATCTAACAAATACTTATCAGTAATAGCATTTTGTTCTGCCTTTTTAGATTGGCTATATTCTGGATATAGCATTAGATAGTTCTAATTAATATATTCAGAATATCGTCATCAAAACCTGATTGTACATAAGCTGATACCATATCTGAATTTTTATACTCTGTACCAGGTCTAGCTATTGTAAAATTTTGTTCATTACGAATTGTATAATTACCAGGTTGTATTGTTTCAGCTCCGGTCATAATACTTTCTTCTTGTCTTTCTGTTGCTCTATCTATTGCGGGTGGTGGTGTATTAGCTGCTGCTGTTAATAATCTTGTATCACTAGGTAATGGTCCACCTTCTTCTATTTGTTTCTTAATATCTTCACCTGTTCCATATGTCTCACCTTTTGTAAGACCAGGTATCATACCTCTAGTATTATCAACAAAGTTACGACCTGTTGATAAACTTGAACCGTTGTAATTATTTTTAGAAATCCTGGTCATCTTCATCCTCATCGTAATACATAAATGTTGAACTAATAATTAAATATCCAAAAGGAAACATAAGAGGTGGCATTTGGTCTTGAAATATTCTTGCATCATCTTTTTCCTGAAATATTATATTGTCACCTATTTCATCTAAATCACCTAATGAGTTATGTACAATATCTGCAAAATCTTTGTTTATTGACATTACCCACCTATACCTTGTAAGAATTGTGCTATGCCTGGTGGAGGACCCTGTGGTGGTAGGGAACCTCCTCCAAGCAGTTCTTGTTCAGCGACTGGTATTTCAGGTTCTTCTGCAGTAAAGAACTTATCCAATATGCCTTGCATATTATCTGGATTCTTTCTTATCTGCACAACAGCCATAGTTGCCTTTGTGTCACCTTGTTGTGCTTGAGCCAATAATGTATCAAATAAAACTTTATCTGCTTTTTCTTTTGTAATTCTACTGTTTACAGAAGACAAGTTATCAAGACCATCTAAGTTTTCTTGTAGTGTCTGTGTGTCTATAATGCCTGCTTGTAGTAACTGCAGCCCTGTTACAATTTTTTGTGGCTCATCATATCCTGCCATAGCACCATAAACTCTTCTAGTTTTGAATGCACCTTGTATATCTTTTGCAGGGTCATACTTTTCACTAAAGAATTGATTGTTATAGTAACCAGATAATTCTTTTGCTTTACCACCATACATCTTTTCATCCCACTCTAATCTCTTAGAGTCAATCATCTCTATAGCATCAGCCATAACTGTGTGATATTCTCTAATCATAAGTGACATACTTGCACCTAGTTCTTCTAATCCTCTACCAGTAGCGAAGCTAAGTGGTGATTGTGAATCATCTGTTATAGGATATGAACCACCTACACGTAGTTGTCTCTCTATTCTGTCTATCTGTTGAAAAATTTGATAAGGAACATTTGATGCTGGTTTAGAAACTTGTGTACCTGGAGCTAGATAGTTAACAGCAAATCTACCTTTTCTATATTGTCCTGATTCTATCTCTCCAGATATGTTAGTTTCTGTAAATACTGCATCTTCCATAGCTATTATTGACATCACATTAATTTTTGCCATAGAAGCCATAAGTCCTATGATTTGGTCATACTGTCCTTGTAATCTGTCAAAAGCAAATTTCTTTGCAATAACAAAAGCAGGTCCACTATCTAGTGGATTAGGTATGAAGTCAAGAATAGTTGCAGAAGTCATATGGAAAATGTATGTACCTTCATCGTTATAATACTCAGCAATAAGGTCACCCTCACCATTTGAGTTTGCCCAAGAACCATTGTATGAGTCTGTGTAAGCAGAGGCATACGCATTACCAACACCTAGTGTGTTTGTTTGATAAAAGTCTTTGCTGTTTATTTTGTCAGCAGAGTTTGGATATGCTTTTGACAACGCAGCTTTAGGTACTCTACGAACAATAGCCATTTCTTTTGGTTGTTGGTCTGCACCAAAGTAACCAGGAAAACAGTTGTAAGGGTCACGCAGTTCTGCACAAGGATATGGCGTACCATCAGGACCTATTTTTTCTCTAATAACCCATACAGCAAAACCATAACCAGGTAGCCATCTACCTACTTGTGGCATTTGTAAATCTAATTTTTGTGTGTCATCATACGAAGTTACAATACGAGCTATCTTATCTGCTTTAGCTCTAGCTCTGTCAGAATCTTTATTGTTAGGTACATCTACTTTTAGATTAGGAATACGACCTATCTTTTGTGATAAGTGTTCTAAACCTGACATCATTAAGTTAGGTACAGGTATTTGAAAATCTTGGAAACCTTTTATCTGGTCACCTAATAAAGCTAGTAAACCATCAGGTCCACCATTCATAATTGCACGAATACGACCTCTAGTAGAATATGCACTCTGATTGTCAAAGTGTAGTTGAGTTATTTTATATTGTATCTCTTCAGGCTTCATTTTATCCCCAAGGACTTTCGTTCATATCGCTTAAATTCCATTCTCCAAAACTAGGTTTATAATCTAATCCTACCTCAGCTAGTCGTTCTTTTCCTAATCTTCTAATAACTTTTAGTGGAAACCAACTAGCCATTACGACATCTGATTTATAGTTTTTCGCCTTACTTGCCTTACTAGCAGCAGATGAAAAATAAATTAGTTGCCTACGATATATATTACTCTTAGTTTCGCTTTCTGTGTCACCATATGGTAGATTTATTAGCTTTTGTTCAAATAACTGTTGCATACTTCCAACACCATAAATCGGGTCATACTTGTTTTTTTGTGTCTGATGTCCTTCTAAATAAATACCAAAACGACTTGTATAGTCTTTAATATCTTTATCTTGTCTAATAGCTTTCTGAAAACCATTTTCTTCTATAACCCAGTGAGCTAAATTATATTTTTCATACCATCTCTGTATAGATTTTTTAGCTTGTATAACACCGCCACCTTTTTCGTTTTCTATATCTACAAGATACAACTGACCTGTCTCTGGATTAGCTGCCCATAATACACACGCCTGAAAACCTGTAGATGCAGGGTCTAATCCTGCAATTAGATGTGTACCTGCAGGTATGTGACCTACCCTTCTGTTAACATCTCTACATTGGTCTATATCTTCTGAATTAAACATTGTTATTCCTTCAACAAATGCTTTATTGAGATATACCATCTCGTATATAGCTCTACCTCCTGTAGTGTCTGCATTATTTTTTTGTGACATTAACCACTTGTATGTACGCTTACTAGCCCACAACATACAGTCTTGATGTTCTTCTATTTCTGTCTCTGGCAATATACACTCGGAACTATGTGCTTCTTCTACTATTGTTTCAAACTCTGGGTTTTCTAGTAAGAAGTTATATAAATCTTCTGGGTGCTGTCTTGACCCAATCACAACTACAGCAGTATGTTCCTCTTTACGAGATGACAAAGTAGTTGTCCACCATTGTCTAGTTTGTTCTCTAGCACTAGGTTGTATTGTTGTACCGTGGTCTTCTATATCGTCTGCAATAATTAAATCACAGTCACGAGATAGTATCTTACCACCTTTACCTACAGCTACCATAGTTGGTGATTTGATACCAGTAACTGTCCTGGTACCTATAGTAAATTGACCAGAGGACCAGGACTTACCACTACGGATTTTTGGTTGGAACTTTACTCCTGGACCGTTTATTTCTTCATTGAGTAATTCGTTATTTTCTAAATGGTCCAGTACAGCACCTACTGCATTTTTTGCAATATCTTCGTTTCCACCTACCCACATAATTCTTATGTTTGGATTTTTACATATCTGCCATACAGCAAAGTGTGTCAACAAATCTGTCTTACCGTGACGTGGTGGTGACAGTATCATTTGTTGTTTACCATTTTCTATAGCATCTACAATATTGTTTATCCAGTTTTCGTGAAACTCTGCTGTCTCGTATAGTTCTCCTGTCTCTGTTTTAAAGTATCTATCTCTAAAATCTTTAAAGTCTTGTAATGATTTAACTGTGACTTCTGCTATCTCCAAGTCTTTTTGTGATTCGTAGTTTTCTTTATCTTCTAAATAAGCAGCTAACATTTTTGTAACAACACTACGAGATATATTCATAGCGTCTGCAACTTGTTGATGTGTAAGTTTTTTAGATTCTAATTTAGCTGCATATTTTTGTACAAACTCTGGGTAGTCATTACCTCTTGATGTAGAAGTTATAACTTTCTCTTCTGTATCTATAGTTTCTTTTTTACTGCGTTTCCATTCAGCATTTCTTTTACAAGGTTTAGAACAATAAATCTGTCTTCCAGAAGGTTTAAACTTATTTCTGCAGCCTGTATTTTTACAAATTTTACTACTTGGCATTATCTTTACTGATTAGCTGCCCACATATTATCAACTAAGTTTGGATATGTTCTACCAGCTCTTTTTGCTCTAGCACGAGCTTTATCTTTTTGTGCAGCAGTTAATGCTTTTGATTTACCTAATGACTTAGGTCTCTTCTTATCCCATACTTCTTTTTTCTTAGCCATAATCTCCTTACCACGCTCTGCAAGACCAATATCTTGCGGTTGTCTTATCCTTAGCTGTACTACATTTGTGTCTTGCACGAAATGAAGCTCTTGCTTCTGGGTTATCTTTTCTGATTTCCATATTTGGTCCAAAACATAACTTTTTTTACTCTATCACCATCTTTAACATAGACTTTAAATTTTTTACGACCATACCCAGGTTCTCCTTTACGAATAGGACTAGGCGAATTTAATTTAACTTTCATTCCTCGCCACTCCGCCATTACTTACCTACAGCCTTCTGTGCTCTCTGATGAGCTTGTGTAAATGTTGCACCACGCATCATACTGTTACGCATATACTGCATATGTTTTTTTGTATGATGTTGACTGTGTTTCTTCATAGTCTGTTGTTGTCTTTTTGTAAGACCAGACATATCTATACCTTTAATTTTCACAGTTACCTTCTTTTCTTTTTACCTTTTTTCTTCATAGATTTTTTATATCCATAACTACTCTTCGGCATTGTTTCTCCTAACTATACTATATCTTGTATGAGTGATTATATAAAAGGAAATAAATATCCTAATTACAAACCCTCTACTTCTTATAGTACAGGAAGAATTTGTTTGGAGGAAACTTGCGATACTGTTATATCAAAATATAACAAGTATAGATATTGCAATACTCATAAAACAAAAGTGTACCCACGAATCAAAGGTAGAAAAAAGCCTGAAGGCTTACAAGAGCCGAAGGCGTAAAAAAAAAATTTTTCCATACCCTAGACAAGCTAGGGCAAGAAAGGGGCATCTCTAATTGAATAAAGACAATCAACGAGGTGTTGATACTTTAACTATAACACACAATACAAGATACACCATAATAAACGAAAAGACCTGAATCGCTCCAGGTCCCTTCGTTATGTCAGTCTGTCCATTAACTGCAATACCGTATCCCCATACGGTTGTTTGCATACTAGTAATCTTATGATACTATACAAAATAGAAACAAACTTTTTAACTAAGTTGTTACAAGTAAAGTTGGCATCGGGAGTCAGAAAGCTGGGGATACTAAGAGTATAACGTAGGAACGCAAACCCAGTACTCAAGGACAACAGAAAGAAAAGTTTCATAGCACAAAATAGCTTTTAAAGCATAAGAGCCCGCTACATCTTACTGACCCCCTAATCTAATCTGTACATTATGAAATGTACAGAGTGTGGTAACACACTCAAACAGATAGGTGAACAACCTAGATATTATTGTGATAGTGCACCTACTATATGTAGTATGTCAAGTAAACCAATCAATATCTAGTATGTTGCTTGTATTTTATCTAGTATTTTGTTCTAGTTAAATATAAGGGTCTTACATATACAATATATAAACCTAACATTGACATTTGCATTACATTGTTATTAGGTTTTACAGTATATTTATAGTTAGTTATAACATAGTTTGTAACTCTGTATTATGTTTGTGTAGTTATGGCTATAGTGTGACAGGTTCTGTTCTATAGCACGGCAGAATTGACAGGCACCCCCCACCTAATTTAATTCAACCCACGCCAATAAAACAATAAAGAAAATAATTTGTAAATAAGCTTGACAAATAAATTCAATCTGCTATACTTATCTTATAAGTTCAATACAGTTAGGACAAATACTTGAGGCTTATAAAAGAAGTCAAAGAGATTTGACAAAGATTAAAAATCTGCTAAGATTAAAAACATAGAAAGAAAGGGACGAGGACTCAGCCAGTCACTAAACAGAACTGAGAGAGTGGGCAAATCAGACACGAACACTAGGGGGACATTAGACCGAAATGGCACAACCTGAAGCTGTTCCGAGATAGGAAACTTAAACGTAAGACAGAAACTTACTTACTATCTAGCTACATAGTAGCCACTGAGAAGAGAGGGAAACTCTTCGGGAAAGACCTCACGAACGAAAAATTCAAGCTAACGAAACTCAATGAGCCAAGTTTACGCAAGAGACCCAACAGCAGACAGGGCGTAATAAAAACGATACCCCCTTAAAACAGGTTAAGCACTTAAAGAAAGTAGGCAATATGTTAACAAATTATTTAAGTGACATTGTGAGAGTGGATACTTACGGCAATTATTCAAGCAGTAATTACGGAGTAAACGCTCTTATGTTTCAGGACGTAAACAAAGTAATTTATTACTTTAGTTATAAAACGCTTGTAGCTTTTGACCATAAATCAACTGGTTTAGTTATCAGAGAAAACATATGGGGCAATACTACAGGCAAGCACCTTAATTGGATAGACAACGACAAATCAAAGAGAGTTAATACAGAGACTTTCTATGAGATGTTAGAAGTATTAAAAAATCAAATAGTAATTAACGTACCAACGTTATAACAAACAGGCTTGACCTGTTTTAAGAGGGTATAAACTCTCTAAGAGAAAAGGGGTAAATAATGTACAGAGTAAAAATGGAAGTTTATTTTGACATAGACGGAACTAATGCAGAAGTAGTAGATGCAGTACGAGATTATGAAATGAGAAATCTAGCAGAATTTTCTTTTCTTGACCTCGTGTTTGGTGAGCCAATGGTTAGAAGTATTGACGTAGAAACCTACGGAAAGTACCAACTACTCACAGAAGAATGTGATGTATTTAGTTCAAGTTAATTTACAGCTACCGTAGGTAGCTTGTAATCTATAAGCTATGTGAGAGTACCGTATCAATTGTCTTGTGGTGTGACGATACGGAGCCTGACACCACGAGCATAGAGATATCACTTGTAGGTTACAAGCTATTTATATAGCAGATTGAAAGGGGTAAGTATGTTAATGCAAGATTATTGGAACTTGTATCAAGACAAAGATTACATTAACGAACACCGTAACAAAGACTTTAGTTATAGTGTTATGAAAGGTGGTCATTACGGCTACAAAAGTATGTGGAATTATGCAAAGAACAACATACCAAAAGATAAGCGTATGAAGTTTATGACTCTACATCTTGGTCAAACAGAACAAGAAGTAAAGAAAAGATTGTATGAGATTGCATCACATTGGTATGTAGGCGATGACAAAGTTGAAAATGGTTCTCTTACTTATGTTAGAAGACCAAGCAAACACAATCGCAAACGTACCTTTGGTAATTATTATAGATACGAGAAGTAATACTTAGCATAGACTACATCGTAAGGTGTAGTCAATGGTAGGTATCGTAAAGTTATCACCATAGCCTTGCACCTAAGACATACGGTGTAAGGGTAAAATGAGAGCTAGACTAGGCTAGACACTCTGAAATAATACAGTTGGACTGCAATCCAACTAATGAAGCGTAGCTGCCGCAAGCAGGAAAAACTACGATAGGGAGCTAGTGAGGGACATTTGGTCAATGTGAAACTACGAGTTAGCCGAAAAGACAAAGTCTAGGTAAAACATCTATGGTCATCTCATCTATGGGTTGTGATAAGAGAAAGGATTGACGCACCACTTATCGCAACACGATAACTTTACGCTATCTATTAGTAGGAGCTAAATAACTATTGCCCTGTTGATTAGTAACTGAACGTAGGTAGCTTGTAGCACATAAAAGTAAGTCGGCGCGCAACAATATTATGACCTCTCAATTTGTGTGTTACAAGCTATCTATAAAGATAAGCAAAAGAAAGGGATATATGACAGATATAAAAGATATATTAGTTGAAAAGATAACTGTGTATATTGCTAGTACTCAGGGGTATGATAATTTAACAGACATTATTGATACCTTAAAGAGTGAAAGCAGAAGCACAGGTGGTTATACTCTTATAGATTGGGAAGAGCCAGTAGAGTATAACCTAGTAGAGAAAGGGGACTAATGAGTCACAATATAATAAAAGGACTAAGACCAGATACTTTACGCTATCTAGTGGAAACTGGTATTGTCTTCAGCAAAGAGAACATTAAACGTTCTGAGAGTGGAAGACCAATCAATCCAATTGCAACCCAAAAGATTATGGACTGGGGAGAGAATGCAATATTGGAAGCAGATAGATTAAAAAGAGACGGTAAGTCTGACGAAGAAATAAAAGAGAAACTTGATTTTTATATGGAAGAATTAGGTCTACAAATCTATGAACAATATAAATTTCAACAAGCAATATTTTATGCGTTGGCAGATTTAGCATACAAACAGATAGGTATGTTAGCACCTAGCACTGCATAGAAAGGGAATGTATGAATACAGGATTGTTTATTCTAGTTGTATTACTTGCTGTAGCTTGGTGGATTTCAGGTGAAGTCCATAGGTTAAAAGCTAACAAGCAAGAACAAGTAGATGATGAGTTAGCACTTGCAAGAATTGTAGGTGTGTTAGAGGAGTAACATATACCCCTTATGTATGGTACGCTAACTAGCCCTCTTCAGAGGGCTTTTTAGTATGTAAAATAAATTTTAAAAACCGCTTAACAAAAGTTAAATAACTTTACTATAATGAAACTATGAGTACAACAATACTTGATGTGCCTAAAGAATGTAACACGATTGCAGTTCTTTATCACGGTAACGTAGTACAGTTTGCATCTACAAAAGATGCGATGCTCTTCTGTGAGAAGATGAGACTACGAATTACAGGAAGAGATACACAAGGCAATGTATATCTAATCAAGGCACAAAAAGAAGACAACACTTTATAACAACTTAATAAGAAAGGAGCATCGTGGACGATGTGCAACTACTAGCTAGTGCTAGAGAAAACATAACAACAACACAAATGAAACAAGAATATGATATGTTATTTGATGCGTTACGAGAAGCATCAACAGAATTAAATCAAATCAAAGAGTTAGAAAAGACTTGGATTGATACAAGGAACCATATTATTAAACGTTTATATCACGAACACAAAGTAAGTATGCAGAAGATTGCAACTGTTTGTGGTATTACAAGACAAATGGTGCATTACATATGCACTGACAAGAAAGAGGTGAACAATGGCTAAGTTTAATCTTAATGATTATGAATTAGTTGAAGACAGACTCAAGAAGTTTTGGAAAGATAATCCAAACGGAAGAGTAGAGACAGAGGTAGTACACATTACTGATGACGGTAGCTGTGTCACTGTCAGAGCATTATGCTACAAAGATATAGAAGATGTAAACCCAGTAACAACTGGTATTGCACAGGAAACTAAAGGTCAAGGTGGCTTCGCAAATGCTGACGCTTGGATGGAGAACTGTGAGACTTCTGCTATTGGTAGAGCATTAGCTAACTGGAACTATCAAGGTACTGGTAAGAAGAGACCAAGTAGAGAGGAAATGTCAAAGGTTGAGAAACAACCGTCAACAAAAAAAGAAGTAGTACAAGAGACTACGACACTCCCTTCTAAAATTACAGCAACAGCTGTGAAATCTCTTGTATTAAGTATGTGTAATGATGACAAGAACTTTGCTAAGAAGTGCTACGAAACAAGTATGACACGTCTTACAATGGACAAGAGCATCAGCACAGATGTATCTGAGTGGAGTAACGAAACAGTAGATAAGTTTATGTTGCTTGTAGAAAGTTATGTCACAAAATTTAAACAAGAGTTTGAAGATAGAGCTGGCAACAGTGAAGTAGTTAATAATATAATAGAAACGTTAGGAAGCGTAGAAGAAAAAGAAAGTGAGGAAGATATGGACTTTAGTAATGATGATTGGAAAGCAGGTAAAGAAGCAGACCCTATGACAGATGCACAAAAAGGATTCTTAGAAACCTTAATCACACAGTGTATTGACAATGGTAAAGATGAACTTGCCGCTGAAGCAAAACAATACATTAACTCAGACAACACTAGCAAAGTAACTTGTTCAGATATGATAAGCAAGTTAAAGAATGCGTTGTCTTAGTTGTAACGTTGGAGAGTATGACATATACGGAGAACCAAGTTACATAATAAATAATTATTGTAAAGAATGTAGGAGAGTGATAAATGTTAACACAGACAGAAGTAATTAATAGATGGAATGATATACATTTATTTGACGAGCCAATAGTTGAGGTAGAGGATAATCCATTCTCTACCTATGACGCACAAAGCAGTCAATATATTGTAGAGATTAAATCTAGAGACAAACTGTATGACAGTTGGATAATAGAGAAGTATAAGTTTGATATTAACTTTGAAGACAGTGTAAGAACAGGAAGAGACTTCTTGTATATTACAGAGTACAGAAGAAAGTTAATGGTATGGAACTTAAACGATTTAGTTGCAGTAGATTACTGCTTCAACTGGCACAAGAGATGGCTTCCAAAGACAACAGACTTTGAGAACAAAGAAAAAGTATTAAAAGAAGTAGGATATCTACTTACTAGTTACGCTAGAGAATATTAAGGAGAACAGATGATTGATGTAATGTTAAGCAAAGCAACTGAAGGTATGTTGATTGCAGAATTATTAAACAGAAGAAACGAAAAAGAAGTACCTTTGTTTATGGGTAAAAGTATATTGTTGCCTAATGGACAACAACAACTACTTGCAATACTCCCTAACATACAGATACTTACAACAGCTACAACGGAGGAAGAATGATATATATATTTAGATGTTGGATGGTTGGTCACATAGAAGTAACAAAGAACGAGCCATACATAGGCACAGGTGACAGACCTCTGTGTGATACGTGCTATGACATAGCTGAAGAAGGTTCTTCCTAAACTATTTTGTAATTATCCCATCCGTCCTTATCTATCGTAAAGGTAAGGACACCTGGCTTACTCCACATCCCAGTCCTTGCAGTAAAATCTATACTTGCATCTATAGAAGGACACTGCATCCAAGTTCTATTACCCTGTTGCATAAGTCTTGGGTGATGAAAGTGACCAGTAATTAAGATGTCTGCTTCACCTGGCGGTAAGTGACCAAACATCTGACCTTGCCACCATTTCATTATCTTACCTTCTGGACCCGAACCGCCTGCGTGCATATGCCCGTGGCTGAAAGCTAGTGTTAAATTTTTGATGGTTAGTGTGTGATGAAATCCCTCTGGTACAGATACAGTAACCTTCTTGTATCTTGGATTTTGTGCCATAATCTCACCACATATTTCTATGTGCATAGTATCTGAGTTGTCTAATCTGTTGGTAACTACTTGACCTTTACCACTACGAGACATTTCTCCGTGGTTCGCTGGGACTCCGGATAGTACAATCTTGTTTGCATACGGTAAAAATGTATCCACTGTTTTCATAATTAGTTTTCTTGCTAGGTGATACTGTTGTTGTAGTGTAAGTGATATATTAAATGGCTGAGAGTCATAAAATCCGTAGCAACCCTCTGTTAAATCGCCCATAGACAGCAAATAAATTTCATCTACGCCACCTAGTGCCTTAACCTGCTCTAGTCCTCTCTGAAGAGCTAAATCGTAGCGTTTAAGGGTATTTTCTACTCCGTAGTCATCTTTACCTAGCTGCCAGTCACTCATACACCATATGAATGCCTGTTTGTTAGTAATCTTTTTCTTTTTTAGTGGTTTTTTCTTTGATACATCTTTTAATAACACATCAAACCACTCATCACGAGCAGGATGTTTACGTCTTACAATACCTTTGAAGGCGTAGAACGTTTCAACTCTACCACCCTTCATTTGGGTCATCCAGGAACTAGCTTTTACCTTCCCATCTATTTCATAGTGCTCAGGATTGAAGCCCCATTCTTGTAGAATAGAATCAAATTTATTCCTGTAATCAGGGTCAGTTCCTACGTGTGTTATCTCGCCTAGACCGGATTGTTCATCAATCTCTGCTGATGGTTGCCATCCAGAACGAAAGTAATTATTACCTAAGTCTTTTTTCTTTGTCATATGCAGCCCTTCTGCTTGTTAATCTATTATACAACAGGACTATGACGTTTTCAGCTACTTAGTTATTTGTTTTTTTGCATATGTCTTGATAACTGCAAGTGCAGCACCACCGCCAGCTAATGCAGCAAGCTGAAGTGTCTCAGCCTCTACACCAACTAGTGGAGCAACTGTTAACGCACCAATAAACGCTTCAATGAAGGTCCATCCAGTTCTCTCAAGCATATCTTTGAGGTCTTCGCTCATTCTATACTCCCACGAATCGGACCAAGGTGTCCACCATACATCTTTTTTAAATGTACCATCCTGGTTTCTTGCTCTTTTAATTCTATCAAACATTATTGTATTAACCTACCTTTCAACA
>Ga0098074_1000611_pt1 | contig 22605 bp, 25 predicted proteins | sample 32_taG_FD_75064 | JGI IMG/M metagenome (GOLD analysis project Ga0098074, IMG submission 75064) | Marine viral communities from the Gulf of Mexico - 32_GoM_OMZ_CsCl metaG | ecosystem: Environmental > Aquatic > Marine > Oceanic | place: Atlantic Ocean: Gulf of Mexico | collected 2015-07-12
ACCACTCAGGGCCCTGCCCCGGTGCCACCAGCCCGTGATGCAGCCCCCGAAGCCGATACAACAACCACCGCCCCGCGCGCCGATGGCGAAACGGAGCCCCAGCCGCAGCCCACACCACGCACAGAGGGTGAAAGAGCACAAGCCGATGCAGACGCAGCAGCAGCCACAGATGCGGGCGCCGCCGTAAATACTGAGCGCTCTATATCATTGATGGACGCGATTTCTAATTCGCAAAATATTTTCAGAGATCGTTGGAGACAACAAGTTGTTGAGCCGGAAATTAAGCGTCAATTAGGAAATCCGAATAGTCAATTAAGTAAGGCTAGATCTGCAATTTTAAATGAAAACCGAGATGAATTATCGCCAGAAAAGCAAAAAGTTTTCGACAAAGCCGAGGCGAGATATAATGAGGCGGTCGATGGTATTGCGGAGAGTCTGGAAAGAAAATATGACTATAACAAATTAGTCAGCGCTTACAGGACTATAGCAGAAGCTCGCCGAGTACCTTCTATGGACGATGTGAGTGAAAAGGTCACCAATAAATGGCGTACTAGCATCTCAAATGCTCTACAAGCCGCAGTTGACAATGGCTGGCACCCCGACGAAGTAACACGCTTGATTGTGCATGCTCGTGCAGCCCGTCTTGGTGGCTTTGTAAAAAAAGATACTACCGTTATGAATGATGGTAATAGTTTAATAAATATCGCGCATAGATTGCCTGAAGGATCTTATGGCCGCGATCTTTATGATAAAGTCATCCGTCCGCTACTTGATCCTCAAGGTAGTGATAATGCTGATGCCGATGTTTTCCTATTGCGCGTTGATGTTGGTAGTAAGCCTTATGGGCCAGATTTGGAAGCAGATTATACCTCCGCTTGGAGACCTTTAATAAATTTAAAAGACCATCTCAAAGCATTAATTCCTCTTACTTTTAATAGTGAGACAAGCATAGGTAAAGTTGCTCGGTCTGGCGATCCTATGACGAGAGTTATGCAAGATAATTTCTTCAGAGGCGCTCGCGGTATGAGCGTGAAAGATGATGGAACTACAGGCTTTAGCTTCGGGAAACTTTTTACAAATTATACTTTAAATGCTCCTAGCTTTGGCCTTTGGAATTATGCAAACAATGTATTTACCGGTACTTACCGCTACGGTCTGAAAGCCGCTGCGCTAGGTCTGGCATTAGGGACAACTTTTGTTGGCGAAGAACTTATTGTTGAGCCTATAATCGGTCAGGATCTCACAATCGCTGGCCATCAAGTGGATGTTACCAGACGCCTCCTTCAAGACCCTGCCTATATTGCCGATGTAACTTTTGGCAATCTTTATGCCGGATTGGTTGATGAAAATACTGATATGAGCTTTAATGGCCCCGGTTATGTCACGGCTGATTGGGCATATGCTTTCGGCGATGCTGACCCTGCCGAGCCAGGAGTTACGGCACCCGGCGGCGACAGACCTTATTCACCGCCCTACCGCTCTGATGCTGGCGGCAATGGTGATGAGACAGTGCACGTGGCGCAAGCAGATACGGACCCTGCTACTGATGCCGCCGCTGATGCAACTTCCGCACCGGATGCTTCAGGTGAAACCGATAGTGAAGATACTTTGATAGTAGCAAATAATGGCGACACCACGCCGCCGCCTTCAGGTGACCAAACACCCCCGGGCACTGGCACTGGTACCGACGGTGCAGAGACAACGCCTCCGCTAACAAATGCCGGCGCGACAGACACAGATTTCACAGATTACCTTCCGGTTACGCTACAAAGATTGTTCACCCGCGAAAACCAGCAGCAGTTTGGTCAAGCGGCCAATCAGGCGGGCGGCTTCTTTGGCGGTCTGGCAACAGGCGCCGCGGGAATTTTCCGCAACCTGAACACAATGCTCGGCCCGACATGGGGCCCGGTCGCTGGCGTTGTCGGCTCCATTTTCGCGGGTTTTATCGGCTTTAACTTTGTCAAAAACATCGGAAACTTCCTGACAGGCGGCGGATTGATGAAACTGGGCGGCGCCGCCGTTCTTGGTACAATCGGCCTATATGCATTTGAACATTTCTCCGGCGCGCGCGAGCGTTTCGAGCAGGAGCAAGGTCAGGATGCCCGCCTTAGAAATACAGGGCCTTTAACAACAGCCGAGCCCGACCGCTCAGTTGGCCGCACAACATTACAACGCGATCATGATTTCACCTATCAGGGCGCCATTGATGAAATGGATCGCCGTCACGAAGAAGAAATGTCTTCTTTGGGTGACACATTCGTGGGCCAAGGTAACGGCAATAGTATTCCACGCGATGTCGCCTTGCTGGCCGGAGAAGCTCCGCAGCAAAGCGCTGCTCTTGATGGCATGACAATCACCGGCGATTTCCGCGGCATCTCGCATGATGGCGGCGCTTCAAATACTTTTATGCTGACCGCTGACGCAACAGGCACAGCCGGTATCATGAACGCCAGCGACATGGCTCTGGTCGGCGGCGCACAATCTGCTGAATACGGCTATACAGTTGCCGGCGCGCAGACAGGCCTTGGTTTTGACGGTGCACAAATTGCGGGCGGTACATACGCCGCAACAGGAAACACGCATCTTCCGGCTAATTTCGCCGCGTTGATCAACGATCCGGCTGCCACTCGTTATGACCGCACTGGCCATGACAGAGACCAAGCAATTGCAACACCCGGTTGGGACAGCGATATCTACACACCGGCCGCGATTGACCGTCAGGTTGCACAAGGCCCGATGAGCTTTAACGAGCTCACTGCCTAAACCGCGGCGCCATGGAACAACACGCTTTATCCTACGCAAACCAAGTGATACACTATAAAAATGGGGGCGTTATCCTTTCGTCCCCGTTTGTATCAACTTCTAACCTTACTCCAAGGTCATGTCAGACGACGATCAAGATATAAAACCGCCGCGTGCCCCTTCCGGATTATCCGGCACGATGAAGTCGGCTTTCTCCAGTTTGAAAACATCCAGCTCCGGCGTGATGTTTCAAAAGGACGAATTTGATATCTTCGTGAACAAAATCACGATGGAGGCCTACATCTTTCACACCAAGAAAATCGAGGAGGATATCGCCCGCCTCGAATACGACCCCGCTAATCACAATGTCACCGTTGTAAAAAAAGACGGCACACAACTTGATCTCGGTGCAAAACTTCAGTGGCTGGTGCGCCCTTACTTCACAAAGGCGCGGGAAGTTGCCATTGTCCAAACCAAAGACGGTGAGGCATTAGACGGATTTATGGTGCCGTTGGTTCACAAATCACGCCCGTAAAAAAGTTCCCTGAAAAATAATGCAAAATAATACAAAAAACATCCCTAAAACCCGCCCTCAACTTTGCATTCACCGCTTTTATTTGGTACACTTGTATCAGGTAATAAAGAAAAAGAGTGATGTGAAAATAAATTATGCTACAATCGGTTATGACCACTGAAGCAAATACCCCGGAAAAGACCTATGGCAATGTACTCGACTTTGTGTACAACCCCGAAGGCTCCGGCAGGTTTCAGCTAGAAATATCCGTCATGAAAGATGGAAAAGTAGCGGTCTTTCACAATAAACCATTCAAAAGCGAAATTGCCTGGCTGGAATATAATGTTACGGCCAACAGACTGGATTTTATTCTAGAAGATGGGGATGTCCGCAATGTCGGATTTCCGGTAAAGGAAAGCATAGCTAAAAATATGCAAAACACCCATCAGATATTGTTAATTTTGTTGAATGATGAAACGGGCGAAGCTAAAGAAGGTTTTTATATCCCACTGATCATTCACCAAAACTAAGAAAGTCCTGAAGGACAAACGGGAACGACGACAAAAATAATCCCGTAGAATTCAGGCAAGGTGTAACTAAAACGGTAATAGTAAAAAATATAGAGGAGTGTACCACATGACAAATATAATTCCCCAAAATGATCTTGTAACCCCGTCCGATGCTGCCGATTCCCAGATGCTTATTAGTTTCTGCATGGCAAGCGACACAAATTTATTAAATGAGAGCACGGTCGAACAAGGCGTTAAGGTCGATTTTGGCCCGAAAATGATGATGTAAATTACAGTTGTTAACCAATAATTAACCGCAATACATTACCATAATAATAAGAAAAAATAGAGGAACCAGCAAATGGCAGGAATAGAAGCAATCGCATTATCGGACTTAAACGGTATTATGCAGCAAAATCAGGATGATCGTACAGTAAGCGGCACCACCGTAATGAAATTCGGCGCAGAGGGCCCCGAGCCATTATGCGAAAACATTTCGCCGGTATTTGCCGAAGCGGCCAGAGACCCATCAATGGACATCTCTCATACACGCACCCTTGATGCAGATACGCTCAGCATGTAAGTAAAACAAAATAAAAAAGAACACCGTAACAAAGCCTGCAGACACTCCCGCAGGCTTTTTTATTGCCCCTCGCCTGCTCTATAAATTAATCGACACAGGATAATGGTCCGATCCCACAGCGGGGCCGACCGATACTTCACCGAAACCAATATCCTCACTCACCAATATATGATCCATCGGAATACCGGCGGGTAGGAAATGCGTGGGCCACGTGACCTTATATCCGTGGCGTTGCAAAGTGCTCTTCAGACCCGTTCTATGTAGAAATTTCCAAAAATGCTGCTCCCACGGTACGGAATTAAAATCACCCAGCACCAGGGTCGGCATATCGCCCGCCTTTATATACCCCTCCAGCCGCGCGAAATAGGCATGGCGCACTTCGGCCCACTCCTTACTCAAGGCGGGTTTGGGATGCGCCGAATAAACGCGGTATAGCGTGCCTTTAATACGGGTTTTGGCCTTCAGCAACGGCGTCTCATCCGGACCAAGATATTCGATCTCCGCCTCCTCCAGCTTATCCTTGCTGAGCAGGCAAATGCTGAACCCGTCCCGCACAGGCGTTTGCAAACGGTGCGGATAGCTGGACAGCGATGGCCGCAAAAATTTCTGGATATCGTCCGTTAACTCCATAATCAGCAGAACAGAGGGATCGGCCTCCTTGATCGCGCGGTCCAGCTTTTCGGGGCGTTTGTTTTTATCATGCGCATTGATGGACATGACGTCCTTATTCTTATGAGAGCGCGGCTTTAAACTCCGCGGCATCAAGATGCGCATACGGTAGAGGTTAATCGCGATAACCGCCGCGCCGCCTAAGGCCAGCGCCCAGCTCGCGTAATACAGAGCACAAGCCATAACGATCAACGCGGCCAGCGCATATTGCAGATGAAAGAAATCCAGTACCGAAAACCACCAACGCGCCGTGCTAAATCCCGCCACACTGGCCAGAAACAAAATTACGAGCATACATCCAAGGACGAATATCACATTGCACCACTTTCACGGTTAAAACAGGGGTTTTGTTCGGCATAATTCCAAACCTCTATAAAGTGAAACGCACCCAAAGCCCTAAGGTTCCTGTTCTTTATAGATATTTTCTAATGTTTTCGCCTTTTCCTTAATAAATTTTACGAAAAATTAAACCTATCCGATTACCATAAGGTCAGGGTAACAAAAAATAAAAAAAGAGGGATAAAAACACATGAGTAGAGTAGCCGCAAATCCAGCCGATATCGCCTTTGCCGTAGAATCACGACCATTCCTGAATGCCAGAGATCGGGAAGTCCGCAACTTCGATGAAACAGGCAACGCCGCAAAGCTTACCGACCTCGACCTGCATAACGATTTCATGCGCGCTGCGGATAACTCTTTCCTTCCTGCGCCTACCGCTCCGGTGCCGGGCATGGATATGTGCTAGGCACAGCCACGCGAACAACCAAAGCCCGCAGAGCCATAGCGCAAGCGGGCTTTTATTTTGCGCCCATCCCTCTAATATCACTTGAATTTTTGCGCGTTTGCCCCTATTCCTAATGCCATGACACAACAGCTAAAATATATCCGCAACTTTGCGATCATTGCCCATATCGACCACGGGAAATCCACGCTGGCCGACCGTCTTATTCAAACCTGCGGCGGCCTGACCGAACGCGAGATGAGCGCGCAGGTGCTGGATAGCATGGATATCGAGCGCGAGCGCGGCATCACCATCAAAGCGCAGACCGTGCGCCTGCTCTACACCGCCAAAGACGGCATTGAATACCAACTGAACCTGATGGACACGCCCGGTCACGTGGATTTCTCGTATGAGGTCTCCCGCTCTTTGGCATCCTGCGAAGGCTCCATCCTCGTCGTTGATTCCACGCAAGGCGTTGAGGCGCAAACCCTCGCCAATGTTTACCAAGCCATCGACAACAACCACGAAATCGTCCCCGCGCTGAACAAAGTCGACCTCCCCGCCTCCGACGTCGAAAAAGCGCGTCAGGAGATCGAGGACGTGATTGGCCTTGATGCCTCGGACGCGGTCGAGTGTTCCGGCAAAACCGGTATCGGCATTAATGAGCTGCTAGAGGCCATCGTCACCAAGCTCCCGCCACCCCATGAAGGCGATTCCGAAAAGCCGACCAAAGCGCTATTGATCGATAGCTGGTATGATGCCTATCTCGGCGTGGTCATTCTGGTGCGCGTCATCGACGGCCATTTGAAAAAAGGCCAGAAAATCAAATTCATGAACACACGCGCCGAGCGCGAGATCGACCGCGTCGGTGTGTTCTCCCCCAAACCCATCATGATTGACGAACTCGGCCCCGGCGAGATGGGCTTTATCACGGCGGGAATTAAAGATATCGAAGATACCCTTGTCGGCGATACCATCACAGATATGCGCAAGCCTTGCGAAAAGGCCCTGCCCGGCTTTAAACCTTCCGTGCCGATGGTGTTTTGCTCGCTCTTCCCCGTGGATATGGGCGATTACGAAGATCTGCGCGATTCCCTTGGCAAACTTAAACTCAACGATGCCTCCCTGCATTACGAGCCGGAGCAATCCCAAGCGCTCGGCATGGGTTTCCGCTGCGGCTTCCTAGGGCTGTTGCATATGGAGATCATACAAGAGCGCCTGAGCCGTGAATTCGACCTTGACCTCATCCCGACGGCGCCTAGCGTGGTCTACCACATCTACCGCACGAACGGCGAGAAGATGGAGCTCTACAACCCCGCCGATATGCTGGACCCCGTCTATGTCGAACATATCGAGGAACCGTGGATCAAGGCCACCATCCTGACGCCCGATGAATATCTGGGCGGCCTTTTGCAACTCTGCCAAGAACGCCGCGGCGTGCAGATCGACCTGACCTATGCGGGCGGGCGCGCGATGATAGTCTACCGCTTGCCGCTGAACGAAGTCGTGTTCGATTTCTACGACCGCTTGAAATCGATCAGCCGCGGGTATGCCAGCTTCGATTACGATCTGGATGGCTACGACAAAAACAACCTCGTCAAGCTGGAGATTCGCGTCAACCAGGAACCCGTCGACGCACTGGCCATGATCGTCCACCGTGACAACGCCGAAACTCGTGGGCGCCAGATGTGCGAACGCCTAAAAGAACTGATCCCGCGCCAAATGTTCAAAATCGCGATTCAGGCCGCCATCGGCGGAAAAGTAATCGCCGCCGAACACCTCAGCGCGCTCCGCAAAGACGTCACCGCCAAATGCTACGGCGGCGATGTATCCCGTAAGAAAAAACTGCTCGATAAGCAGAAAAAGGGTAAAGCGAAAATGCGCCAATACGGAAATGTGGACATTCCTCAGAGTGCGTTTATTAACGCGCTCAAGATGGGGGATGAGTAGTGGGATATATTAATGTAGCAATTGCGATTATTCTTTTAGGACTTTGCTATATTGTAAGCTCATTGTTTTGCCAAAACCTACCACTAATTAACGGCGTAAACGTAGAAACACTTACTTTGAGTTTTCAATCTATAGCTTTACTATTTAACTCACTTGCTTGGCCATTAGTGATAGTTATTTTCTATATGCTTTTTAAAGATACTCTATCTACAGCTCTAATAAATTTATCAAACGGTAATTTTAAACTTAATAAAAATGGTCTTGAATATAACGCCTTCATACAAAAAAATGCTTCAATTGAAACAAGTATTACCGATGTTTCTTCTTCAAAAAACTCTGTTTTGCTTGAACAAACGAACAGCGCTTCTTCAGCCAATATTTCTGATGAAAAAAATTTTACACCAACTCCTTTAGTTAAACATTATATTGAAATTCTAAAGCCCCAATTTAAAACTGAACAAAAAAACCTTCAGATTGAGAATTATGAGTATTTTTTAGAAGCAAAATCTGCAGAAATGTATATAGCATGGCATTTTGAAAAAATTTACGCCACAATCTATGGAAGCCAAATAAAAGCGCTACAGTTTTTAATCAGCAATGGAAATAAATCATCAAAAACCATAATTTATAATTTCTATAATGGTGCTAAAGAACTTTATCCTAACTTGTATAGCACATACATGTATGAAAATTGGCTCTCTTACATGCAGTCACAACATTTAATTTTAATTAATGGTGAAAACATCGAACTTACTATGGAAGGTCACGGCTTTATTAATTATATCTTTCACCACGATTATAGTACTTTTAAATATTATTAAAATGCATTCTTAAAGCGAACGATCCTTAACACCCCGCCCACCGCTAGGAATAACTAAGCCATATTACACTAGACAAAATAGGAATTTAATCATATAATGCCAATATGATTTTAAGCGCCGCCTATACCACCACCGTCACCCGCGAGAAAGCCTTTAGGCCTGACGCGGCAATCCGCGTTGGCGGTTATGGATTGCCGCGTCACTGCGTTCCTCGCAATGACGGCAGGGGCGAAAACTCCCCCGCCCCCGCAAAATTTACGAACGAAAAGACGAAGCCGGATTGTGCTTTAAAATCAACGCCCTACCCCCACTTTGCCAAAACGGACAAACAAAGTGAAGGATACAGGTTTTCCCCTGTTAAAACAAAGCCTTACAGCCCGTTATCAGGGGCGCGCGAGATGGGCGTGAGGGTGTTGGATGCGTCCCTGTTTAAACGCGCCGGAACCGCGGTTATCATCGCGCCAATCGCTGCGCTCATACCGATCATGGCGATCATATTTCACATCGTGCTTGTTATGATGCTTATGACCGGATTTATAATAACGGTTGGTATAAACCGGAACGGCCACATGGCGCACGCGGGTCTCGGTAAAGCGGCTGGAATACACGACAGGCGCGGAGTAATTGCGCACGCTCGCGAATTCGATATTAATGCCGCCGAGATTATAAACATCACGCTCGATCATCGAAATCAGGTATGCGCGCTGCTCGATCGGTGCATTCATACTGGTGACGTTCCAATGTCTGCGGTCATGCGTGCAGGCTTGCGCGGTTCCGGTGTGCAAACGGCCATTGATCAGGCTGGTTTTGGTGTAATCGCGGCACATCTGGCGCGCTTGCGCCTCTGATGGGCTGATGGCGGGGCTGAGCGCGAGCAAGGCGGCGCCAAGCGCAATATATTTGATTTTCATGTGATCTCTCCAATTTATTATTTGTTTGATTTTATTACGCGCGGGCGCGCCCAAACCCTTCGCCATCTTCCAGAATAAATCACATCTGCGGCGCGATAATGGAACTTATCAGGCTCTCATGCATATGATATTATTGAAGGAATCATATTTTCACATAAGGGCTTTGCCATGAAGAATTTACTCTGCGCGTTACTGGTATTGGGTTTAACCGCTTGCTTGCCGGAGAATGACCAGAGCGCGGCAGATGCGCCCGAACGGCCTTTGGCCATGGAAAGCGCGCCTTCCACCAGCGATGCAGAGGTCATCACAACCGAACACGCAGACATCGAAGAAGGCACGAGCGAAACCGCAGCAACGCCAAGCGCAAACCTATTTCCGCCAGCTTTGCTCTATAACGGAGAGCCGATTGATCCGCTTTGCTTTGCCGTACAAATGAGCGGAGAGGATACGCTAGAGCGCATCGACCTTACGCCTGATAGCTGCCGCAGCGATAACTTCACCAATCTCGAATATTTCAGCAAAGGTCCGTATGATCGCGCTGTGCATTACGAATACGCCGATGTGGAAGAAGGCATGGGCCGTCCGTATATGATGATCCAATATGCTGGTCCTGCGCTAGAAGGTATTAACGGGGAAATAAAGCACCCTGCGATTGATGCCGAAATTCCTGTCATTATCCGCACAAGCGGCGGCGGAACGGGGCAATTCTCGACGCTCTACAAGATGCAGCGCGTGGATGAGGAAACGCTGGCCATTACGCATACACTCGCGGCGGGGGATCGCTGTAACAGCGGGATCACAGAGGCTTTTCTGGACGCAGACGGTGATTTGAATTACGCGCTCAACCTCACGCCTTACACAATGGTGTTAGCAGGCGGCGACGAAGACCGTCCGTTCATGGACAGAGTTGAGGCGTATGACGACCTTGATGATTGTGCGGCGTGCTGTTACGGCGAGGCACATTATAACGAAAATGTACTTGGCTATATCACGCTCAACGAAAATGCCCGCGAGATGATTACAGGTAAAAAATATAGCGAAGCCTCTTTGGTCGAACAAACCAAACAAATGTGCTTTGACGAGCTTATCGCGCTGCAATTTCAATCGGGAGAAACGCGTTTTAACCCTGCCGAATGGGAAACATTCATCGGCGAGGTTGAACACACTTGCCTTGGCCGCGTAGAGGGGGAAGAATAGGAGCGAGCACGCTACCGATTCAAGGGGATAGATAACATGAGCACAAAAGACACAGCAACACCGCCGCCGGAAGACGCCGAGTTTACCGAAGAGAAAACACCGCGCGCCTTTACCGATGCGCCAAGCATGGCCGAAGCGGCGAATTCTGACGCGCCGGCCGTTATCACGATGCCGCCGAATATCGTCTTGCTGGCCATTATCGGCGGGTTGGTTCTGAACTGGATTGTGCCGATTTCGTTCGGTCACACATGGGGCGGGATCGGGCTATTGCTGCTGGTCATCAGCCTTGGCGGTATTATCTGGTGCAAGAAATTGTTCGATGAGGCGGGAACGAATATCCGTCCCGACATGCCATCGCTGGCGCTGGTCGAGGACGGGCCGTACCAATATTCTCGCAATCCGATTTACCTATGCTTTCTGATCGGCTATGCGGGGCTCGCGATGCTGGCTGATGCGCCGATTATGCTGCTCTGCCTCATCCCGCTCTGGTTTGCGCTCGACCGCTATGTGATCCAGCCAGAGGAAGAGTACATGGCCGAGAAATTCGGCGGCGCCTATATCGAATACACATCGCGTGTTGGCCGCTGGGTTGGCGTGCGCGCAAGCTAAACAACCTAAATTTACTTTTAAAAGGAGACACACCATGAAAACGATCCTGAAAACCCTTCCCGCTCTGGCGCTATTGGCTTTTGCCGTGCCTGCATATGCGCAAGTTGAAGACCCGATTCTGAGCCTACCTGACGGGCAAGTGATCCTGAACATCTCCGCAGAGGAACGCCGCGAGGTCGAGCAGGATTTGCTGGTCGGCACATTGTCTTATGTTGTTACCGACCGCGATGCATCCAAGGTGCAAAACGATATCAACACCGTGATGGCCAAGGCCGTTGAGGCCGCCAAAGCCACCGAAGACGTCAAGGTCAACACGGGGGCATATCAGGTGCACGAGACCACCGACCAACGCAGCAAAGAAAAACAGTGGCGCGGCCAGCAAACCATGACGATTAAATCCATGACCTCGGAAAATATTCTCGAGCTCACGGGCAAATTGCAGGAAATGGGTCTGACTATGAACGGCCTGAATTACACGCTCGCGCCCGATACAGCCGTGGACGTGCAAGACAGCCTGATGGAAGCGGCGCTGGAGCAATTACAGGAGCGCGCCAATCGCGCCGCCAAAGCGCTAGGAAAATCCAGCGCGGAGCTGCGCGAGGTCAATGTAAACAGCTCCGGTATCCCGTACCAGCCGATGATGCGCGCAAGCTCCATAAAAATGGAAATGGCCAGCGATTCAATGGCCGCGCCTGTTGCGGCGGCGGGCGAAACCACGCTGACCCTTAACGTCAATGCACGCGCGATCCTGAAACCATAAGCCATGTGGTTTATGGTCTTTAAAATCGGCGTATCGGCTTGCGTTATAGCCTTCGCAAGCTGGCTTTCGGGCAAGCGTCCCGATCTGGCGGGGTTTATTATCGCTCTGCCGCTGGTGACGCTACTCGCGCTGCCGTTTTCCTACGCCGAATATCAAAACGCCGAAACCTCGATTGATTTTGCAAAGTCCATCATGGTCGCGGTTCCGCTCTCGCTCGCCTTTTTTATTCCATTCCTGTTTGCGGATAAAATAATGGCCGTAATGCCAACAGAGCTTGGTTTCTGGGGCATATACGGCCTTGGATTGCTATGCCTGATCGCGGCGTATTTTTTGCATCAATTTGCGATCAAGATGTTTCTCTAAAAACACCGTCATTGCGAGCGACCAGCGGGAGCGCGGCAATCCATTTCTATGACACTGGATTGCCGCGTCGGCTACGCCTCCTCGCAATGACGATTGCACCTTACTCTTTCGGCTCGGCCAGAACAACGCAAGCCAGACGGTCGCCTGCATCGCCGGTCGGCTGTGACGCATAATCATCAGCGCCCATGTGAATAATCAGGGCTGAGCCATCCGCATCATGAATAGTGTGACGGCCATCATCGGTGTCAGTATCATCCAGCGTGATCATCGTGTTCAGGATTTCGGTTTTAACTTTCCCTTCGGCATTGGCGTGCAAATTCGGCATATCACCGGCGTGCTGGCCTTCGGCGTCCATCATCCCGTGATTATGGCCTGCGGGGTTAAAGTGACCGCCAGCGGCCGTGAAATCGGGATCGCATTTTCCGGTCTCGTGAATATGCACGGCGTGGGTTGAACCCTCGGTCATGCCCATGGCATCGATGGTGATCAAAACGCCTGTCTCGGCCTCTTTCAACAGAACAGAACCGATAACCGCGCCTTCGGAATTTTTCAGTTGGTGGCTGTGGTCATCGGCTTTAGCGCCTGCGCCCGCACCGAAACTCAGGGCGACAACAGCGGCGGTCAGGGTCAAAAATTTAAACTTTTTCATTGTGTTATCCTCTTTTGGTTTTTAAGACTGGTAATAAGTTTAGGGTCATTGATCCAAATGTAAAGCAATGAACGGAAGTATTAATGACGAGTTTATGCGAAGCCGCACTGGATGTACTCCAGACAGCCAATCCGACCGAAAAGGCGACAAAAACGCGAGCCTACATCACGCGCTGGCGCGCCGAAGAGATCACCGAGATCGGCACCGCCGATTTGCCAAACCGCCCTGCGCGCCCTGAAAAGCCTGATCTTTTATCGCCAGCCGAAATGCCCAAACGCGCCAAGGCAGGATCACTGCGCTCGAAAATCGCGCTGCTGCATGCGCTGGCGCATATCGAGCTCAACGCGATTGATCTCAGCTGGGATGTGATGGCGCGCGGCTTTGATCTGGGGGATTTTGCCCTACCCAAGGCGTTTTTTGATGATTGGTGCAAGGTTGCCGATGACGAGGCCAAGCATTTCCTGATGCTGGAGGAACGCTTGGGTGACCTGGGGGCATCCTATGGCGACCTACCCGCCCATGACGGTCTCTGGGAAGCGTCCGAGCAAACCGCGCATGATTTCGCGGCGCGGCTGGCTATTGTGCCAATGGTGCTGGAGGCGCGCGGGTTGGACGTGACGCCCGGTATGATAAAGGCCATGAACGCGCAGGGCGATGATAAAACCGCGCAGTTCCTGCAAATCATCCATGATGATGAGATCACCCATGTCCGCGCGGGTACGGTCTGGTTCGAAGCATGGTGCGCGCATCATGGCAAGGATGTCGAGGAAACATGGCAAGACCTCGTGCGCACCTATTTCCACGGCAAGCTAAAACGCCCGTTCAACCATCCCAGCCGCGAAGAAGCCGGTATGATCCGCGATTGGTACGAACCACTAGCCGATGAAGGTTGAGAAAAATGATCGCCATGCCCTGAATTGGCAAAGACAATTCTAAGGGCATCCAGTCGTGTTATGGATCGCCCTAGAATTGAGCAATTCAGGCGATGACGAATGAGAGGCTATAGAGCCCCTTTAATCATCCTCGTAAAATTTCTTTTCTTTTTTCAGGAGGTCTTTGTTTTTATAGCCGTGTTTTTTATGGAACATTTTCAAGATGCCGCGCGGTAGGATCAAATAGATAAAAAACCGCACAATGAAAATCATCGGGATCGCCAGCACGAACATCAGTATATATTTAATCTGATCGAGCTGTTCCGGTGTTAATTCCTGATCCATGCGGGCTGCCTCTTATGCACTGGTTATTCCTTTTTCTATTATTACAGACATTTGCGGAATTTCAAATAGATGCTTTGTTCTTATGGACAAGTCCTGTAGAATAATTGCCATGGATACGACCCGTCCCGCACGCGACCAGAATGCCCAGGATATTGGCGAAAGCGAAATTCGCAATGTCGATGACCATATCTATCATGAGAAAATCGAACATTTATTGCGCGATGCCGAGGCTTACCGCCTTGAAAAGATGGGCCAGCACCGTAGCCGTGAATTCAGCGCCCTGACCGTTACGCTGTCCTCGGTTGTGCTGGGCGCCAGCGGATTTGCCTGGTATTTGCTGATTATGGGGAATATCTGGCTGGCTTTGCTTTGTATGCTGGTGGCGATTGTACCCCCCATATTAATGAGCAGCTGGGTCCGCATTCCCGTTCAGGAATATAAAAAGAATTACAAATCCCATTTCATGCCGCAACTGGCCGATGCGCTGGGCGGGCTGAAATATTACCCATCCCGCGGGATCGGACGTAAAATCCTGTCCAAAACAGGTGTCGTGCCCGCGCACGGAAAATATATGGCCGAGGATTGTTTTTCCGGCCTATATAAAGGCGCGAAGATTACATTTTCAGAGGCACGCCTGACCCACACGAAAAAGCCGAAAGAGTTGGTCTTTGACGGTATTTTTGTTCTGATTGAAGTTAAAAGTCAGGTCTTTCACGGTCATTCCATTATCACCGCCGACGGCGCGCTGGCCAAACGGCTCAGTAAAAAACTCACCCTTCTGCCGCCCGGCAATAACGCCTTTTCACGCCATTTCAGCATTCTGACCAATGATGAGAAGAACAAAGGCAATCTGCAAAACGATAAATTGTTAAAAGAGCTCTCCGAAACCTCTGTGCTCTTCGGGGATGCCAAGCTGTCCGCCGCGTTTTTCCACGGCAAATATATCTTCATGGCGATCCCCGCCAAGGAAGATATGTTCGAGGCCTCGAATGTTTATGTGCCCGTCTCGACCAATGAATCGGCGATGCGCGTAAAAGAGGAAGTGGAAAAAATCCTCTCCATCATTGATGTGATCGAGATTTACGAGAATGGCCCCATTGAAAGTGCGCCTACCGAGGCCGCGCCCGTGGAGGCACCTGCGGAAGCGCAACCTACACCTACTGCTTCTAAGCCTGCTGCTTCTGTGCCTGCTGCTGCAACCGCACCAGCCGAAGCACCACCTACCGAGGCTGTACCTGCGCAAAACGACCCGGCCCAAAGCGAGCATGTCCCCGATGAAAGCGCCGATTTTGAACAGGCCGCATCAGAAGACGATAAACCCGCGTCCTAAACCTCAAACCTGAATTTAATCACCGGAAATTTCAACGCGCAGAATAATATTCTTCTGCCCCAGCACAACCGATTTGCGCGCCATACGCGGGATCGGAATACCGCACCCACGGCAGAACAACATGAGCGAAGCCGCCATAAAGTCGCGCGAATATTCAATCTTGCGCTGCCCTTTCCATTCGGTCTCATTGGTCACGTAAATATAGATTATGTTTTCGTCTTCGGCGTCTTTGTCGATTTTCACAATGACACCGGCGGGGGGTTTTTTGATATTTTTCTGGATGCATAGACTAAAGATGGCCTTATAGGCTTCATCAAAAGTAAACATTATGCGTCTGTCTTCACTTGGCATCGCGCCACATCTCCCCCTACTCTTAAGCTACATATTATAGGCACTCCGCACACAATTGAACACCCAAAAAGCGACAAAAAAATTATGTTGCAAAATTTACGGATTTTATGCTAAATACCATAACAATAAAAAAACAAAAGGAAGGTAATCTATGGGAGCAGCCATAAAAAGCGCGTCCGTTATTAAAATGACACCCGCAAACACGCCCGTCGATGTGAGCGCACAGCCCACAATACAGCCAAACTTTAATGAAACCGCCCTGACAAAGGCGCAAAGACTATTATACCGCGAAATGTGCATTGCAGAGCGCTGCATTTTATCGCCCGATGACGAGCTTTACGGCATTGCCGTCCCTAGTATTAATTAAGAATACCCCCTAAGCAAAAATAATTCGCCTTTCACGGCCATGTGCATTTGACTATGCCGTGGCCGTTTTTGCATCTATTGCCCGCGCTTTTCTGCGATAGATAAAATTTTATACAAATACTCATTAAATACTCACGAAGTAAAAAGAAAACTATTACTTCGAATTTTATGTAATGTTAAATCTGTATTTACCAGAACCCTCTATATTCAATAAAAAATACAGAGGGCACAATGAATACAATAAACAACCAAGATCAAGAGCGCGCGGTCATCGCACAAATTCAAAACCTGATGAAGGAGCTGCAAAAATGCGCCCCGCATCCGGATAAGCCCGACAACTCCGGCCCGCTCTTCTTGCAGCATGACGACAGCCACGCGCTCCCTGCGGAATATGACGGCATGCTCGGCTCCATGATGATGGAAACGATGCTGGGCACAGCGTTCGGCAGCGCGGCGGGCAGCATGGATAAAGTGGCCGACGCCGCCTCGACCTATATGCAGGACCGCGCGCCCAAATCCATCAAAATCGGTGGCCGCCGCGTGATCGCCAATGATTTCAATTCCATCGGTGCCCGCGGCCCGGAATATCTGGCGCAAATGGAATCCTTCATGGCCGACCTCCCCGCCCGTATGCACCTAGAAAAATGGCTGGCGCACGAGACCCGCCGCCTCTACGCCTTACGCAAAAACGCCCCGATGCCGATGCCAATGGCCGCATAGTATAATATGCTGTATAATTACTATGGTTAACCATAGAGAATATTCGAATGGCAGATAAACTACATTTTATTGCAATCGTTTTGATATTATTTCTGCCTCTATTATGGGTGGCGAATCAATATAATGTCTTAAAGCCTGTAAATCCTGCTAACCCATTTTTTAATCCAGAACATTTTAGTTTTTACGATTACATAGCTAGCCCCGAATTGTTAGAAGCGGCATTGCAAAGCGCCTTTCCTGTGGGTGTTACCAAAGCATATGTCGACCAAGTGCTGGATGAAAAAGCACAAGAGGCAAAAGAATATAAAGATGGTGTCGTTGTTCATTATTACATTGATGATTTCAGAGCTCCACACCATATATTTTTGTTTAATAAAGATCTGAAGTTAATCAACATTCACTCTTCTGCAGGTGGTTACAAATTATATGCCGATCAATTTGGATATCGAGACGTCATGGGATGGACCGAAGAACAAAAGCGTAATCATTAAAAATCCCCTCTAAAAATTGAACTCTTCATCGGGGATTAAGAAATATGATAGTATAGTAGAACCAAAGACTTATTTATGTTTTACGATTATCAGGGTTTATGAGCGAATTTAATTCATCATTGTTGCGGGAGAAGTTCTCCATTCATGATTCCTCTGCCGGAGCCCATGATCAGGAGGCCATTGTGGCCTTGAGCAACCGTTTGGTTGTCGAGCTGAAGGGGCAGAAAAAGGAACACACCGAAGTCTTTGTCGTCCGCGCCCAGAACATGCATTCCTGCGTGCGCATGGCGGCGCGGATATTGAAATCCTATAAAACCTCCGGCCCCATTATGAACCGCCCGAACCCCTATGATTGGGAAGCGGCGTGGGATGCCATCGTCAATGATTACGAGTACCGCTTTAACCCCGAGCGCTGGGTGGCCGTCTATCACAATGGCCGCATTTTATTTCAGGCAGGCGAGCACCACATCTTACTGGATGTGATCGAGCAATGCGACGCCAAGAGCGCGCACCGCTACGAAAAGGCCTTGCCGATGGCCGAGGACGCGTTCAAAAAGGCAGGTAAAGTCGTCAAGATTGATTACGATTCCAATGTCGCCCTTGTTATCAGCCTGAGCCCGAAGCAAGGACGATTCGGCGTGATCATGCGCGGGCCGACCCGCACGACCACGTTCAACTTCTCGCTGAGTGGGAAAAAAGACCCGCTTAATTACGCGCAGTGCCTTGCCGCCGCCGCCTGTTTTCTGGAGGGCGTGCAGCTCGCGTTCATGGTCGGGATGAACAATATCAAGCTGTATATGGGCATTATCCGCCGCCAAACGAATGAAGAGAAGATGACCAAAGAGGCCGGACGCCGCCTTGGCCGCCTGAATGCCGAGATTGCCAATCTGGAGCGCACCTATGATGTGCGATACCGCCCCGAAAAACCCGAATTCGGCGCCATAATCACCAGCGCAGAGCAGCTGGGTCAAAAAATCCTCAGCCCGCCTGACGATGCCGATTTTGACGAGGAGGAGGATGTGGACGACGACGCGCCAGAGCCCGCCCATGATCAGGGTGAAGAGCGCACCGATCAGGCTTTCTAAGGCTTGCCTGAAACCCCCATCGCCCATATATTGAATGGCTATGCAGAACAATATTTCCCGCAAAGAATGGTGGCGCGGCGCCGTTTTTTACCAAATATATCCACGCTCCTTCCTTGATACATCCGGCAATGGCGTGGGTGATTTAAAGGGCATAACCGCGCGGCTGGATTATATTGCGGGGCTGGGCGTGGATGCGGTCTGGATTTCGCCGTTTCTTTGCTCCCCGCAAGATGATTACGGATACGATATTTCAGATTATTACGCGGTTGATCCGCTCTTCGGGGATAAAGATGATTTCCGCACACTTCTGGACGGCGCGCATGAACGCGGCCTGAAAGTCATCATGGATATGGTGCTCAGCCATACCTCCGAGCGTCATGAATGGTTCGGGCAGAGCAAGCAAGACCGCACAAACCCCAAGGCCGATTGGTATGTCTGGGCTGACCCCAAACCTGATGGCTCCCCGCCCAATAACTGGCTCAGTGTTTTTGGCGGGCCTGCGTGGCAATACTACCCGTTGCGCGGTCAGTATTATCTGCATAATTTCCTTAAAAGTCAGCCCGATCTGAATTACCACAACCCAGATGTGCAGGACGCGATGCTTCAGGCCTGCCGCTATTGGCTGGAGTTTGGCGTCGATGGGTTCCGCCTTGATGCCGTGAATTTTTGCATGCATGATGCGCAGCTTCGCGACAATCCGCCCAAGGACCCCGCACACTCCTCGACCCAGTTGGAATTCCCCGATGCCTATAGCATGCAGGCGCATATCCACAGTAAATCCCAGCCCGAGAATCTGGATTTCATGCGCAGGGTTCGCGCCCTGCTGGATGAATATGACGACCGCTTCGCGCTGGCCGAGATCGGCTGTGACAATGCGGTCGCGACCTCCGCGCTGTATACGGCCGATGACGAATTACTACACACCGCCTATAGCTTTGATTTAATGAGCAATAAGGGCGAAATGCCGGATCGCGCTCTATTCATTGACACCCTCACCGCGCAAATGGCCGAGCCGGGGAATAGCTGGCCGAGCTGGGCATTTTCCAACCATGATGTGGTGCGCGCGGCCTCGCGCTGGTCGGGTACGCATTACGGCCATGATCCTGCGCTCTCGAAGATGCTGCCCATGCTACTTTGCTCCCTGCGCGGCACGGCGTTCCTCTATCAGGGCGATGAGCTTGGCCTGCCCGAGGCTGATATCCCGTATCATAGGCTTTGTGATCCGTGGGGACTTTACCTGTGGCCGAAATGGCAAGGCCGCGATGGCTGCCGCACGCCCATGCCATGGAGCGCGGACAACACTAATGCGGGCTTTAGCGATGCGGACGATACGTGGCTCCCCGTTCCCGAGACACATTTGACTTTGAGCGTGGAGGCGCAAGAGCGCGATGAAAGCTCCACTTTGCAAACCGTGCGGAAATTTCTTCACTGGCGTAAAGAGCAAATCGCGCTGCAAACGGGGGACATTCAATTCCTAGAGACCGCGCCGCAGCTCTTGTGTTTTGCGCGTGATAACGGCGAAGACAGAATCATCTGTGCCTTTAATCTCTCGTCCGAGCCGCAGCAAATTCAATCGCACGGCGCACTCGCCTACACTTCGGACGGCGCAAAAGAAAACGGGCAAGAAACCCTCCTGCCCGCTTTCGGATTTGCATTTTTTAAAACTTGAATTTATCCCATTTCGGGAACGGGCTTCGCGGCAGGTATTAAATCCAACACCTTATCTTTTATCGATGCCTGTTTCGGCGGTGGTTCATCGGTTATCGTCCAATTGCCATCAACAATCTGCCGCCTCTCCCAATACTCAGAGAACGCCATGAGAAACGGGCCGGCGAAAATAGCTAGCGCAGGTAATTTATTTATGTCGGACATCACAGCGGGTGCGACAAGCAAAGCTCCTGCCGTACTTAGTTGAAACAACGGCAATGTAAACATTTTTAATTCACTTTGCGCAGTTAAAAGCGTATCGGCATTCCGGGTCGGCGGCGAAGCCCCCGTTGTATCAACAATACAATTTTTATTTTTGCCAACCATAGATAAGATAATTGGCGCAGGAAGCGCCACGGCCACCCCCATTAAAGCCAAATTCAGACCATTTGCTTCAGCAAAACAGGCTCCTATTCCCAGCGTGTATAAATGCCATGGCTTGGCCACTTTGGAAAAGATTTTCCCAAGCTTTGTCTCCGCATGCGCCGATCCATCATAATTTATAAACTGGCTAGGTGCCACTATGCCGTCGATGATATCGCGTGTTTTTGATTGCCTTTTCGCCATGAGAAAAACCCTGTTTAAATATTATGAAAACGGTTTTAGCATGCGATTAAAAATTATGCAAATAAATACACCTAAAAGCGTCATTGTACTTTTAATCCATGCACTCCATTTATCCGGCTGCCCGCACAATGGATTACCCGCATGAAGCGGGTAATGACGTAAGGTAGGTGGGATATAATTTTATCATTGTAAGAAGGCGAAGCCGACGAAGCAATCCACTACGTAGATGGATTGCCGCGCTCCCCTTGGTCGCTCGCAATGACGATATTAAGCCGCCTTCGCGATATTGCGCAGAACGTAATGCAGGATCCCGCCATTGCGGTAGTAATCAACCTCATCCGCCGTATCAATGCGGCACAGAAGGGTTACATCCTTTTTATCGCCATTCGGATAGGTGATCGTCATGGTGATGTCTTGGCGCGGATTAATGTCGCCATCAATATTCAGGATGTCGAATTTTTCCTCGCCTTTCAGCTTGAGGCTCTCGCGCGTGTCACCTTTGAACTGCAACGGCAAGACGCCCATCCCGATCAGGTTAGAGCGGTGAATACGCTCGAAACTCTCGGCAACAACGGCTTTAACGCCCAGTAGGCGCGTGCCTTTGGCCGCCCAGTCACGGGATGATCCGGTGCCGTATTCCTTGCCCGCGATCACAACCAATGGCGTGCCATCGGCCTGATATTTCATCGAGGCATCGTAAATACTCATCTGTTCGCCGCTTGGTACATATTTGGTATAACCGCCCTCAACCCCGTCCAACATCTCGTTCTTGATACGGATATTGGCAAATGTACCGCGCGTCGTAACGCGGTCGTTTCCGCGGCGTGAGCCATAGGAGTTAAAGTCGAGCGGGCGCACCTGATGTTCGACCAGATATTCCCCAGCCGGGCTGGATTTATTGATCGAGCCAGCCGGAGAGATATGGTCGGTCGTCACAGAATCGGCCAACATCGCCAGCGCATAGGCGCCCACAATATTCGAAGTCGGCGCAGGCTCGGCCTTCATGCCTTCAAAGAATGGTGGGTTTTGCACGTAAGTGGAGCCATCATTCCAATCGTAAGTTTGGGAGGCTTTGCCGCCGCCAATTTCCTGCCACTCTTTCGGGCCTTTGAATACATCGGCGTAGCGGTCTTTAAACATCTGCGAGGTCAGGCAATCACGCACAGTCTCCTCGATTTCCTTGTTCGATGGCCAGACATCTTTCATATAGACATCATTGCCGTCTTTGTCCTGCCCCAATGGCTCGTTATACAAATCAACCAGCATGGAACCGGCCAGCGCATAGGCCACAACCAGCGGCGGAGAAGCCAGATAATTGGCCTTCACATGCGGGGAGATGCGTCCCTCGAAGTTACGATTACCGGAGAGAACGCCGCAAACGGTCAGATCATTTTCATCAATCGCCTTACGGATATCATCGGCCAGGGGGCCGGAGTTCCCGATACACGTCGTACAGCCATAGCCAACCAGATCAAAACCCAGCGCGTCCAGATCGTCTTGCAGACCTGCCTTTTCCAGGTAATCGGTTACAACCTGAGAGCCCGGCGCCAGTGAGGTTTTCACCCAAGGCTTGACTTTCATACCCAGCGCATTGGCTTTCTTCGCCACCAGACCAGCGGCCACCATCACGGCGGGGTTGGACGTATTCGTACAGCTGGTGATCGCCGCGATCACGACATCACCGTGCTTAATTGGGGCCACATCGCTTTTATTGCTATCGACCTCGCCTTTGATTTCTTCACGGATTTCTTTTGTCTTGTGGCGCGGCATTTG
>Ga0098074_1000612_pt1 | contig 22601 bp, 23 predicted proteins | sample 32_taG_FD_75064 | JGI IMG/M metagenome (GOLD analysis project Ga0098074, IMG submission 75064) | Marine viral communities from the Gulf of Mexico - 32_GoM_OMZ_CsCl metaG | ecosystem: Environmental > Aquatic > Marine > Oceanic | place: Atlantic Ocean: Gulf of Mexico | collected 2015-07-12
AAAAGCTATTCACAATTAATATTTGGTCATCAAGCTTTTTGGATGTCTCTAAGCCTGATGACCAAATATTAATTGTGAATAGCTTTTCCAAGACCTGGGCCATGACGGGCTGGCGTTTGGGCTGGATTGTCGGGCCGGAAACGGCGGAAGATAAAATACGTGATGTGGCGCTCTATAACAATTTATGTCCGCAACCCTTTACGCAGCGCGGTGCGATTGCGGCTTTGGAACAGGGCGAGGATTTCATCAAATCCCAGATTGATCTATGGCGATCCAACCGGACATTGATGAAACAGAGATTTGATGCGCTGGGCCGCGTGCGCTTTACGCCGCCCGATTCGACCTTTTATGCGTTCTTTAAAGTCGACGGCGAGCCTGATTGTATTGAGCTTTGCAAACGTATGGTGGATGAGGCGCAGGTCCTGCTCTCACCCGGCTGTGCATTCGGGAAGGATGCTAAGGGCTATGTGCGCATGTGCTTTGCCGTCTCGGAAAGCCGTCTGAGTGAGGCGCTGGACAGGATCGAGAAAATTCTGTAAATATTTGAGATATGGGAGACAAAAAGAAAAAACAATACCGCGCACATTGGCGCCAAATTTCACCTGTAGAGCAAAAGACCTTACAAAGCGGTAGCTCGCGCATTGCTGAAATTACCTTTGATGACGGCCAGGTGACGCAGTTATCCGAGGTCTTTTTACGCCGTATTATGCGTGATACGGAAAAAATTCTGCACGGTATGCCGTACGCAGATTCAATACAAAATGTTATAAATCGTGTCGAGGCTGGTATAAGAATACCGCCCTATATGCTGGTCGCAGATATTGATGTGGAAGATGCCGCGTTTTTATTGGACGGGTTTTATGGTCATCTTGATAAACATGCGATTATTTATGTCGGCCCCCATGACGATCTGGAGATAAAATAAGATGCGCGGTTTTTTTGGTATAGGCGTTGAAGGTATCAGTAAAGAGCAAAATGTCGGCACGATTGCCCGCTCGGCCCATTCCTTCGGGGCGAGCTTTTTCTTTACGGTTGATCCGGAGGTTGATGTGCATGCTTTTCGTACCTCAGATACCTCCGACGCGTTCGATCATATGCCGTATTACCAGTATGAGCGCCCACAAGACATTGATTTGCCTGAAGGATGCGCGATGATCGGGGTTGAATTTGTCGAAGAATCTATCCCGCTCCCCAGTTTTCGTCATCCGCTACGCGCGGCCTATATATTGGGGCCTGAAATGGGGAATTTGTCACCGGAGGCGATGGCGCGATGTGATCATGTGGTGAAAATACCGATGAAGTTTTGCGTGAATGTCGGCGTGGCCGCAGCAATTGTCATGTATGACCGTATGGCGTGTTTAGGGCGGTTTGCCGAGCGCCCTGTGCGCCCCGGAACGATTTTAAAAGAACCGCAAAGGCCGAAAACATCGCTGAGGCGGAAAATTCGTAACAAAAACAAAAAAGCCAACTAAAGGCTTTTTTATATTCTAACAAAGAAATTCAGTAATTTTGATAGGCCAGTGAATTTAATCGGCGTGTCAGAGACAACCATGCACACGCAGCCATTCTGCGGGCATGATTGCGGAGAATGGGTGTGGTTTTCATCCCTGATAATCAGATCGCCGCGTCGATAACGGCCAAATTCGTCCTCATAGGCTCCGTCCAGAATAAGAGTAATCTCCAGACCGCCATGGGTGTGATGCGGGGTTCTCTTGGCGGGGGCGACTTTCAAAAAACGTGTGTGCGCTTCCTTGCAATCCAGATCTACTTTGAATGTTTTGAAGCCAGGATACATAAATTTCCAGTTAAGGGGGCGGCGCTGCGCGCCCAGACATTCTTGTAAAGGTGCAGGCACATTCAGGTCGCCCGGAAAAACGGCCGTTTGCGGGTCTGTATTCTCTGATTCGAGGGTATCAATTTTCTCGAGAATGCTGTCCAGTGCGGAATCGCTTAGAGAAATAGGCGCGCAGTCCTGTTCCAGCACATGCCCGCCAAGTGATTCATAGTGCTCGAGATAGCGACGCGCATTGCGGGACATTGATATATGCGTGGCAATAATAAGATTCTTGGCTTCACCTAACCTTCCTGTCGCATAATCGAGCAAGAGGCTGTGATATAAATCATCGCTTAATGTGTCAGCTGTGGCTGTGTTCATGATGCCTCCAGCTCTTTAATGGCGGCACTATCCCGCAGGCGTCTCAAGGCGATCCGGATTCGGGATTTAACAGTGCCGAGCGGCAAACCTGTCTCATCGGCGATTTCCTGATGGGTTTTGTCTTCGAAATAAGAACGTTTTATTAGGTCGGCTTGTTCAGGCGGTAAGCTCCCGAGCGCTTCTGCTATCGTTTCGCTTTCTTGTGTTTCAGCCATCTCTGCTATGGGTGAGCGGTAGGTGTCATCTTCTAAATCAGGGAGCTGGTCGAGATCAACGCTATAGAATTTTTTCTTGCGCAAGGCGTCTATACGCTTGTTACGCGCAATGGTGAATATCCATGTGCTGGCGGCTGCTTTGGCGGGGTCGTAACTTTCGGCTTTGTTCCATATGTTTAACATTGTTTCCTGCGCCAGTTCATCTGCAAGTGCTTCATTTGCGCCTCCCTTCATTAAAAACGACTTAATGCGCGGCCCGAAATAATGAAACAATTCGATAAAGCTCTGTTTATTTTTATTCTGGCCGACATCATATAATAATTCTTCAAGCGTGCGCCCACCGAGGTCTCCGGCATCTTTATCGCCGGCTTCTTTGTGGGATTCGCTATGGTGTTTCGTCGTCATAGTGGCATTTTCCGGTAAAACCATGTCCGGGTAAAGCTCTTTTCGTCGACTTAACCCTGTTACGTTGCAGATGCCGGAATGGATTACGGTAGGGGCATTGTTTTTTGCGTGGCCATATTATTAAAAAAAATGTGACAAAAGTTTGAAAAGTCTGCTTGAAATGATAGTATAAAAGATAATCTTATGTTGTTCGTTCGAAAACAGTCCTTAATCATGAAAGCAATAACAATGCGTAGTCTTCTTATCCTTATGGTCGCCGTAGGTGTATCCCTGTGTTCTTTTCAAGCGCGTGCGGATGAGCCAAAACCATTAGGCGTTCACGGCGCGTGGCAGGCCTTTGTCTTTAATGAGGGCGGCGAAAAAGTTTGCTATATGGCTTCACAGCCGACGTCGATGAAAGGGGATTATTCCTCACGCGGCGAAGTTTTTGCTCTTATTACCCACCGCCCGAGCGAAGGAACGCGCAATGTCTTTAGTTATATCACAGGGTATGATTACAAGCCGGGGAGCGATGCGACTGTAAAAATAGATGGCGATAGCTTTCTTCTCTTTACGCAGGACGATACCGCATGGGCACCCGATGCCGATACGGACAACAAATTAACGGATTATATAAAAAAAGGCTCTAATATGGTAGTAACAGGTACATCCTCAAGAGGCACGCTGACAACCGATACCTTCTCTTTGCGTGGCTCGGGAGCAGCCCATGATGCAATTTCCAGAGAATGTAACTAATTTTTGATTCATCACTTTTTAAGGATAAAATTATGAAACATATTGAAGCCTCTAAGCGTATCCGTTTAACGCGCGATATTTCTGAAAGCGATTTAAAGCGCGCTCTGACCGAGCGCCTGAAGCGCGCATTTGACGTTGAAAATATAACTGAGAACGATAAGGGCTTCCATATCGAAGGGACAACAGGCGGCACAGACAGCATTTCCCGTCATGCCCGCGTGGATCTGAATGTTCAGCTCTATAAACAAAATGAAATTTGCCGGGTGATGATTCACGGGTATTCAAAAATGGCGCGGTCTTTGTTGATTAGCTATTCCGTACTGTTTTTTGTTGTATTGATGGTGGGATTGCTTCCCGGTTCGATTGAAACCAATGGTGCCGATAGTGGCGCGATGGATGCTTTTGTTTTATTGGTGTTTGGTATTTTCATATTCTATGATATCAATAATAAAATCGCGGAACCAAAGGAGTCTTTGACATCAATTTTGGAATCGCTTGAAACCGAATTCGGGTGATTGAGATTTAATCCCGACTTTTCGTGACTTAAAGCGTAAAATTTATTGGAAGTGGCTGCAACGCTGTGCTATCAGAACGACTAACAAATATATTTAAAGACCATGCAGATTTTGGTTCTGCAGATTTTGGGCGTAGTATGGCCCGAAATAAAGGCGTTAAAGGTTTTAAGGCGTTTGATATGCGTAAATTAGATAACTTCAAAGCAAACATATCGATACATAAGTTTTTCAGAGTTCGCGAGCGTTACCTTCTGACGCGTTCCAATCGTTTGCGCGCCCGTTATGGCGTTATGGCTTTGGCCGTTGGCGTATTGGCCAGTGGTTTGATGTTCCATGATGGCAGTGCGGATAGCAGCCGCTACGATTCTCTCGCTTCGATCGAGCCTTTGGCGGGATCACCCGGTTCTCTTGGCGCAGGTACGGACGATAGCGATTTCCGTTACGCCAGCGTGCTGCCGGATAATTTGATTGATCTGGTACGCCGATCAGAACAAACCGACGCCGTGCCGGAACCTCAAGATAAAGATTTTGTAATAAAGTCAGGACAAACGATTGCCGGCATTCTGCAAAATGCAGGGGTCAGCGGTGGAGAAGCCTATAAAATTGTCGAAGCGCTGAGCGAATATCTAGATGTGCGTAAAATTCGCGCCGGTCAGAGCTTCAAGGCACGCTTCGAGCCCGCAGAAACAACAACCGAAAATGAGACCGGTGATTCAATGGTATTGGCCGAGATGGTCATGGATATTGACCCGCTAAAATCGGTCAGCATAAGCAAATCCGGCGAAGATTTCAGCGCCGAGCTTAAAGAAAAAGAAGTCGTCAGCAAAACATATGCTGGTGCCGCAGAAATTCAAACCTCTCTATACGGATCGGCTGCACGCTCGGGCATTCCATCCCAGGCCATTGCTAAGATGATCCGCATGTATTCATGGTCGGTAGATTTCCAGCGTGATATTCGCCGCGATGACCGCATCGAATTGCTCTATGAAGTCATGGAAACCGAGGATGGCGAACCCGTTAAATATGGCGAGATCATATATGCCAATCTAAGTGTTGGCGGTTTGGACATGCCGCTTTACCGCTTTGAAGGCAAAAACGGCGAGACCGGATATTACGACCACAACGGTAGAAGCATTAAAAAGACCCTCATGAAAACCCCGGTTGATGGCGCGCGTATGTCATCTGGCTATGGGATGCGTAAACACCCGATTTTGGGATATGGCAAAATGCATAAAGGCGTTGATTTCGCCGCACCTGTCGGCACTCCGGTTTATGCCGCAGGTGATGGCGTTTTAGAAAAAGTAGGCCGCAATGGGGGGTATGGCAATTACATACGCCTGCGCCACAACTCGACTTTGAAAACCGCCTATGCGCATTTGCACAAATTCGCGCCGGGCATCAGCGCAGGACAGCGCGTCAAACAGGGCCAAGTGATTGCCTATATCGGTAGCACCGGACGCTCGACCGGCCCGCATTTGCACTACGAAGTCTTGATGGACGGTGCGCAGGTTAACCCGAATCGCATTGATCTGCCTATCGGCGAGAGCCTTGAGGGTGAAGATCTGAACAAGTTCAAACAGGTTGTTAAACAGATCAACAAAGAATATAAAGACCGCATGAACGGCATGAAATACGCTTATTCATCAGACAAAGGCGAAGATAAAAACAAGGCGGGTTAATTCCCCGCCTTTTTTCTTTGTGCTTTAAGGGCTGTTTTTTCTAATCTTTATGCTGAGTAACCGTAAAACGCATGATGAATACCCCTATCAGTGCCAGCGCCATAAAGTACCAGAATCCTGCATATTGTAGATGCATCTGCGGTGTCAGGAATGATTTGGCCATTTCAGCGGGGACAAATTCAGGCAGTGTGCCGACCGGATAAACCGCGCTGGCAATAAAGACATGTTCTGCTAATGCATCACCATTAAGGTTCGGATATTTTTCGCGAATTTCTTCTATCTTAATGGAAAACCATTGATCATTCTGCGGATCATTGTCCGGCGTGAAATAATTAGGTTTGGAGGGACGTAGAAGCGTGCCCGTAAACTGGATATTACTGGCCGTTGTCGCAACGGCAGAGATGCGCGGCTTCGCGTTCCATCCTGTGTTTACAAGTATGGCGCTACCGTCGTCACCTATCAACGGTATATAAAGATGATAGCCCATTTCTTCATCATGCATGCGCGGCCCCGCAGCAATTTGGATCGCGTCCAGAAACTGCCCGCTCAGCGCCATTTTATCGGGGCACGAAGCATACGGGCTTTGATCAAGTGTGGTAAAATCACCTGTGTAGATAGGCGCGCGTTCTTCAGCGCAGATATCGGCGTTGCGCTCACCTGTTTTGGCGACATATTTTTGTGCTTGCCATGTGCCTAAAGACAGCAAAATGCCCACACCGACCAATGCAAATATGGAAGGGGTAAGGGGCGGCTTTCTGAAGCGCATTTTTTTGCCGTTATTGTTCATCTGTATCACTTTCCTTGTCTTTTAAATCCCAAGGTAAATGTTTGTATTGTAAGACCAGTATGTAGGCCTTTAAGGGGCGCAGCGTTCCAAATATTAGCGCGAGAGTTACAACAGTCCAGAGGACGCCGTGAATCCAAAGAGGGATAATGAACAAGGCATCCAGAACAAGGGCCAGCGGCACGAGCGCGAAGCCCAAAATAAAAATCAGAAAGACAGCGGGGCCATCGGCCACATCGTTCTTTGATAAATCCAGCCCGCATACGGGGCAGGCCGGACGGAGGCTCATGCTGAGTTTATTGGCGTAGAGATTACCCTGGCGGCATTTCGGGCATTTACACTGCCAGCCCGTCTTAAGGGCGCGTGTATCCAGCCAAGCCGCCATATCTGCCTAGAATTCCATTTCACCGGCAACGGCAGGCACAACGCCCATAGTATCGCTTAGATCCGTGCCCATCACATTGCCCCACCAGTAGACGGCAACAAACAGGAACAACCATACAACATCAACGAAATGCCAGTACCATGCGGCAGCTTCAAAACCGAAATGGCGTTTTGGCGTGAAATGGCCTTTGGCTGTTCTGATCCAGCAGACGGCGAGGAAGATGGTTCCGACAAAGACATGGAATCCGTGGAATCCTGTGGCCATATAAAATGCAGATGGGTAAATCCCGTCCTTAAAGCCGAAATAATGCAGCGCGTGCGAGTATTCATAGATTTGGAAACACAGGAAGAAAAAGCCCAGAAATACTGAAAACCCAAGGGCTTTGGCAGCGTCCTTGTTGTTGCCTACCATGATTTCATGATGCGCCCATGTCACCGTACAGCCCGACAGCAACAAGATCATCGTCATTAAAAACGGTAGCCCGAAAGGTGGAATAGTATGCATACCTTCCGGCGGCCACATAAAGCCGATTGCCTCTGTCGGGTACAGGGCCGCACCGAAGAACGCCCAGAAGAATGCCACGAAGAACATGACCTCCGAGGCAATAAATAGAGCCATACCGTAACGCATGCCGATCATGGCAATGTCGGAATGGACTTTTTCTGTCACGGCCTCATAGATCACATCTTTCCACCAGAAAAACATCACCAGCATGATCGAAAGCACGCCCACAATTGGGCCCCATAGGCCGGGCTTCATGCCCAGAACTTCGGTGCCGTGCATGAACAAGACCATGCCCATGGCAAATACCCCGCCAGCCAATGAGCCGACCAAGGGCCAGATGCTGGGACGAACGATGTGGTAGGGGTGCGGTTTGCCTGTGGTGGAGTATTCGATATTATCAGCCATAGTTTTTCCTATTTAATGGTCTTATTTTTTATTGGAGCCAGCCTATATAAAAGGCACCCGGTTAGTCTACAGTATTTTCGCAAAATTATATATCATCACTTTGCTCATTGTAAAAGCCCTGCATTGCGCTTTCAAGCTCTTCTTTCTCTGCTTGGTAAAACGTATACGACAAAGTGATAACAGTAACATCATTCATATTGGGATCATCATCCATGGCGGGGTCGATAAAGAACATGACGGGCATGGACATTTTTTGCCCCGGCGTCAGGATTTGCTTATCAAAACAAAAGCACTGGATTTTGTGAAAATACTGCCCGGCCTTTGGCGGGGTCACGTTATAAAGCGCGGTTCCGGCGACGGGCGTGTCGGTTATATTGTGCGCGGTGAAAGAGGCCAGCCCGCGCTCGCCCATGTGCACATCAACCTCACGCAGATCGGGTTTGAACTCCCACGGCATATTCAAGCCGGTGTCGGCGTTGAATTTAACGGTTACTGTGCGCTCTATAATTCTATCGGGCAGGGCGGCGGCAGTTTGCGTTGTGCCGCCAAATCCGGTCACGCGGCAAAATAGGCTGTAAAGCGGCACGGAGGCAAAAGCCAGCGCGATCATGCTCAATACAACCGCGAGCACGATCAAACCTGTGCGGGCATTCTTTTGGACAAGATCATTATTAGAGGGGGTATTCATGGGTTTTATATAGACCCGCCGCGCGTCTGCGACAAGAAAAAACGCACATTAAAGTCATATATTGAATGGGACTTATAATTCTAATCGCCGATGGAGGCGTGGTATTTCTCAAGCTCGGCTTTGTAATTATCGCGCACGCTCTTTGTGCTGGCTTTATAGTTTTCCGCGCGTGCTTCCAGCATTTGGCGCAACTCATTTTGCTTCTCGCGATAAGCAAACTGGCGCATGTGGATGTCGCAATACTGCCAGCGCTCATCAGTATCTGCCAACGGGTAATTATCACGCGGCATCGTACAGGCCTCTGAGCTGTTCACCATATCGGCATTCTGCGCAAAGACGGCGGCGCTGTAAGTGGCCGGCAGGGCGAAACAGAGCAATAAGAAAACGAAACGGAAAAGACGCATGGCCAAAAGAACTCCTGAAAAATAATAATACCTCAACCAGAATACATCAATTCTACCCTATGGGCAAAGTATGAAAATACTTTGGCCAGAATTAAGCGTTTAGGCGCTACGCTCGACAGGAAGGGGGCCAAAAGATTGCACGGTCGGCATGATCTCCAGGCGGTTGACGTTAAAGTGCGGGGGAAGGGTCGCGGCCCAAACCACGCTCTCGGCCACATCCTCCGCGGTTAGGGGCGCGGTATCGGCGTAGACTTGTTCGGCCTTGTCCGCATCCCCTTTAAAACGCACTTTGGAGAATTGTGTCTCGACCATGCCGGGCTCGATATTGGTCACGCGGATATTGGTGCCCGCCAGATCGGCGCGGATCGCCAGCGAGAACTGCTTGACGAAGGCCTTGGAGGCACAATAAACATTGCCACCGGGATAGGGGTAATTGCCCGCCGTGGAGCCGATATTGATGATATGACCGCTCTTGCGCTTTTTCATGCCTTCGAGAACAAGGCGAGTCATGATCACAAGCCCCTTATTGTTGACATCAATCATGGTTTCCCAATCATCCAGATCGCAATTTTGTGCAGGTTCTAGCCCGAGCGCCAATCCGGCATTGTTGATCAGCAAGTCTATATCCTGAAATTTCTCTGGTATATCTTTAACAAATTGCTCGATAGAAATACGGCTCGACATGTCGCAAAAGCCGATATGAAAGTGATTACGGTGGTTCTCGCCCAGCTCGCCCTGCAGTGCCTGGAGCTTTTCAACGCTGCGCCCTGCCAAAACAAGCTGGCAATCCATTTCGGCGAAACGGTGACAAAACGCCTTGCCGAAATCGCCTGTGGGGCCGGTAATCAGGATGGTTTTAGGTTTATGCGTTTTGTAAACTTTTTTAACCATGAGCATTAAGCCGACATGCGGATAATGGTGATGCCCCAGATTAAGGCAACAAGGCCGAAAATAATGGCCAGAACCAGCAGGTTTTTCTTCAACTTTTTATTGTGCAGTTCGCCTTTGGGCATGGAGAGGTCCTTTTAATGGCTATTATGGTTGCGATATTAACAAGGCCGCGAACAAAGCGAACAGATAAAAGACGGAATAACCGAACATTAACTTGGCGTGTTTCATATCATCGCTACGCAGAACCTTATAGGCGGTATAGATAAAAAATCCGCTAAGCGCAAAGGCTAGGCCGCCGTAGAGTGCATTGGCGTATCCTAAAATCGTTGGCGCAAGTGTTATAGGAAACAGAACCAAAGTGTAGATCAACATTTGAATTTTAGTGGCGCGCGCCCCGGCGGTCACTGTCATCATTGGAATATTCGCTTTTTTGTAATCGCTGTTGGCGAAGAGGGATAGCGCCCAGAAATGCGGCGGTGTCCAGAAAAAGATAATGGCGAACAGTATAATTGGAAATATTGTAACATCGCCTGTGACCATTGCCCAGCCGATCATGGGCGGGAACGCTCCGGCTGCACCGCCGATCACGATATTTTGCGGGGTTGAGCGTTTCAGCCACATCGTATAGACAAGAACATAGAATAAATTGGCAAAGGCCAGCAATCCGGCGGCCACCCAATTCAGCGCCAATCCCATTACCATCGTGGATAAAAAGGACAGTATAATGCCAAGCGCCAAGGCATCATCGGGTGCGATGCGGTTTTGCGGTAACGGGCGGTCTTTGGTGCGCTTCATGATAGCGTCGATATCGCGGTCATACCACATATTGATCGCGCCCGCAGCGCCAGCGTTTAAGGATAAACAAAGAATGCCGACAGCGGCCAAAAACGGATGCAGCGCTGCAAATTCAGGCGCAATCCACATACCAACAAAGCCCGTGAAAATCACAAGCGACATCACCTTCGGCTTTAGCAACGCGAAGTAATCGCCGATGCTGGCTTCTGGGGCGTCTGAATTGATTAAAGTTGAGTCTACCGCAATGTCTGACATGAAGGGGAAAATAGCATGTTTCTGGTAAATTCCAAGTTTTTTGTGAAAAATTATAGCGCGGCGCGGCTTATAGGCTCAGTGGCCAGCGCCTAGAAAGGATATTTGTTATCCCATTTTCAAATCTAATGAAAAAACGTGCTGGCCTGCGGCTCCGCCATGATCCATTCCGGCGGCTCTATAATTGCTGGTGGTTTCATTGGCCATGAAGCGGGAAAGTACGCCTGTATTGTGGCTATCCTGAGGATTATCGGAGGGGCTTTCACGGTCAGTATCATTCCAGACCAGAATAGGAAGGCCATCGCCGTTGGCGTCAGGGGTGGGTATTTCTATGTCCAATGAGCCAACTGTCACGGAGTCATCACTTCCGAAGAAGTTAAACGCGATACTTTCCTCAATAACATCACAGACAGCAGCGACAGCCAAACTTTGTGTGGCAAGCTGCGCATTCAGATAGGTGTCTTTATCGTAGAGACCGCTCGCTGTTTGTTCTAGCGCATCGGTATAACGCTCCAGCACGCTTAAGGGGAGCGAGCCTATATTGATTCTCAGAATTTCTTCGGCGGCGCCCGTGTAATCATTGCTGTTTATCAGGCTTTCAATCTCGGCGAGGCTACGGGTGATTTTTGAATTTTGTTCAGGGCCTAAATTATGGCTATCGCGATCGCTCATATGACCTTGATCGGATGAAGTCTCTACGCCGCTTTCACTGGAAATATCTTGGGGCTTATCATAGGCTGCGCCATGCGCGTGATCGAATGCTGCCCCTAATGGCGGGGCATTTTGACCAAAGCTCTCAGTATAGTTTTCCTGATACATAAGAATTTATACCATATATGTAAAAATTTGGTCAAATTTGCGTGGGTTTGAAATGTTTGTGATTTGGCGCTTAGCCGAAGGAGAAAGCATTCAGAGCTTGTTCAGCGCTGGCTTTTGGCTTCGCAGGTTCAAGATCGGCGGTGGCCAATATCGTCTTGAACTCTTGTGCGTCTTTCTCAAATCCGGCTTCTTCCAGTTCATAAAGCACTTCATCGGCAATGGCTTCAACTTCTTCTGGAGCAATAGCCATTTTGGCTTGGAGGATATCCAGAGCCGTGCCGGGCTTGTTATTGTCGATAAGCGTTAAAACGCGTTCTTTAAGGCTACGTGCACCGGGATTGAGATTACAGCGTTCTGCCTCGTCATTGCCTGTATCAGAGCCCGAGCGAACCTGAATTGGATCAATCGCCTGATTATAGGCACGCTCGTTGAATGCCCCACCCAAAGAAGGTAAGCCGTTTCCAAAACCATCAAATGCGAATGCTGAAATGCTCATGTTTCTTGTATAGCAGCATAGAAAAAGGGAGTCAAACATGGCTCCCTTTTTCTTGAATTTATATGTGCGGTTCTTATTTCAGCTTGGGCTGGATCTCGAACTGGTGGAATGGCGGCGGGGAAGACAGCGTCCATTCCAATGTCATGGATTGCGGCTGTACGTTCCAGTAATTCCCGCTGGCTTTCTTACCGAAGAACATGGTGTAGAACACAATCACGATAAACCAGATGGTCGCAAGCCCGGCCAAATAACCGCCATAAGATGAAATCTCGTTCCACATAGCCCACTGGTCATAAGGCACGCCTTCGGACGGGTAGTCGATATAACGGCGCGGCATGCCTTGCAAGCCAAGGAAGTGCTGTGGGAAGAACAACAGGTTAACACCGATGAACGTCATCCAGAAATGCAGCTTACCCATCCATTCAGGATACATGCGGCCGAACATCTTGCCCGCCCAGTAGTAATATCCGGCAAACAGGGCGAACACGGCACCAAGCGAGAGAACGTAATGGAAGTGCGCAACAACGTAGTATGTATCATGTAAAGCAACATCCATACCCGCATTGGCCAGAACAACGCCTGTCACACCGCCAACGGTAAACAAGAAGATAAAGCCGATGGCAAAGAGCATTGGCGTGGCGAAGGTGATAGAACCACCCCACATGGTCGCAATCCAGGAGAAAATTTTGATCCCTGTCGGCACCGCAATAATCAGCGTGGCCGCAGTGAAGTACGCGCGCGTATCAACATCCAGACCCACCGTATACATGTGGTGCGCCCATACGACGAAGCCTACAAAGCCGATCGCCACCATCGCGTACGCCATCCCGAGATAACCGAAGATAGGCTTCTGCGAGAAGGTCGAGACAATGTGCGAGACAATACCGAAAGCAGGCAAGATCATAATATATACTTCAGGGTGACCGAAGAACCAGAACAAGTGCTGGTAGAGAATCGGATCACCGCCGCCCTCTGGATTAAAGAACGCTGTGCCGAAATTACGGTCAGTCAGAAGCATCGTGATCGCGCCGCCAAGAACAGGCACGGCCAGAACCAGCAAGAAAGCCGTGACCAGCATACCCCAAACGAAGAGAGGCATTTTGTGCAAGGTCATGCCCGGTGCGCGCATGTTGAAAATGGTTGTGATGAAGTTGGCCGCGCCGAGGATCGAGCTAGCGCCCGCCAAGTGCAGGGCAAAGATCGCCATATCCACGCTCATATTCGGATGGCCGAGCGACGAGGAGAGCGGCGGATAAACCGTCCAGCCTGTGCCTGCGCCGCCGCCTACAAGAGCCGAGCCGAGCAAGAGTAAGAATGCAGGTATGAGCAACCAGAAAGAAATATTGTTCAAACGCGGGAAGGCCATATCAGGCGCACCGATCATAATCGGCACAAACCAGTTACCAAAACCGCCGATCAAACCGGGCATCACCACAAAGAACACCATAATAAGACCGTGCGCGGAAATAATAACATTCCACATGTGGCCATCAGGGTTTCCGGCAGCATCTGTCAGAAACTGAACGCCCGGCTCTTGCAACTCCATGCGCATAATCATGGAGAATGCACCGCCAATTAATCCGGCAAGAATAGAGAAGATAATATAAAGCGTTCCGATATCCTTGTGGTTGGTCGACATGAACCAACGGACAAAGAAACCCGGCTTGTGATCGTGGTGATCGTCATGGCCGTGATCATCGTGATGTGTAGCGGCTGTTGCGTTCATCTTATTCTTCTCCTTCGGATTCTTCGTCCGCTTCTTCGGTGTTTACTTGTTCTGATGTCTCAGGGACATCTTCATTCGTTAGCTGGGCATCATCAGGCTGGTTGGCCCCTTCATCTGCGCTGGCTTCTTCGCCGGCTGCGCCAATGGCGGTGTTTTCATTATCAACATCGGCTTCCTCTTCAGAAAGAGTATCTACCGGCATCGTACCGCCTTGTTCCAAAACCCATTGTTCGAACTCTTCTTCGCTTACAGCGCGGATTTCAATCGGCATGTAGGCATGATCTTTACCGCATAGCTCTGAACACTGGCCGTAATATGTGCCGGGCTTTGTGATTTTGAACCACGTGGAGTTCAAACGTCCGGGCACGGAGTCTGTTTTTACACCCAACGCAGGAACCGCCCAAGAATGCAGAACATCCGCAGCAGTCACATCTATTTGTATATTCTTGTTCACAGGAAGCACAACCGCGCGGTCAGTGGAGAGTAAGCGTAGTTGGCCTTCTTCGGCATTAATCTCGTCTTCAGGAATCATATAGGACATGAAGTTAATTCCGCCGTGATCGGGGTATTCATATCCCCAATACCATTGATATCCTGTCACTTTGATGGACATTTCCGGGTTTTCCGTGCGATCGACATAATAAAGCAGCTTGAAAGACGGAATGGCAATAATGATCAAAATCACAACAGGCAATGCCGTCCAGAGCACTTCCAACAATACGTTATGCGTTGTTTTGGACGGTACGGGATTGGAGCGCTTGTTAAAACGAACAATCACGATAACGAGCAATGCCAGAACAAACAGGGTGATCGCGATGATGATATAAACCAACATATCGTGGAATTCATGAATTCTCTCGGCCGATGGCGAAGCCGCTGCTTGCGTCAAAAATGACCAGGGCGTTGCGTTATGGGCCGTTTCCTGAGCCAGGGCAGGCGCCAGAAAACCAAGTGAGAAAAGGGCGGCTAGCCCGAGAGTAGCAATGATTTGTTTTAACATTTTGACCGTTGGTTTGATTTTATTTTTTGTCTTTTTAGAATATATCACCAGAAATGCAAGTAAAGAAAAGACTTTCTTGCGCAAAAAAGATTAAATAACGGCTTGGTGATGTAATTGTCAGCCCGGTCCGGCGGCGCTATCTCTCATATTCGGAAATTGCAGTACGTCATTAGCCACGTTTTGGGGAGTATCTGGTGTTTTCTGATATTCTCTAAACGCACCGCTTTCCTCCAGCATCCCTAGGCATGTCATCGGATTCTCAAACCATTTCGGGTCGAAGCTGCGCATGAATGGCAGATTATCTTCCGGCGAGCGGATCAGGTCACGGGCGACTTGTGCATCTGTGCGGCCCGTTTCGATGATATAGCGCATCGGCTCCAGATAACGGGAATACTGGGTATTTTTGTAATGCTCTTCCATTATTTCGCTGAATTTTTTCGAAAAATCGCGCATACGGCCATTGCCGAATGTGATGTCCATATATTGATCCGAGTTGTGATAGTTTTCATTGCCACGGAAATAGGCGCTTTCCAATGATTTTTGGACTAGGGATAGGCCATTATCGCCCCATTTATCAGCATCAAAACCAAAATCCGCCAGTAAATCATCAACGGCGCTGGCGACATCGTCGTTAAAATCAATCGCCGCCAAAATTAACGTCATGGTGTGTATCTGGTGGATACCGGGGTCAAAGTCACGTCTTTCTTGCAACAAATCGGAGGCATTTCCATCTTGATCGAATAAATTCTTTGTCTTCAGCCAATTCCAACGCTGGGATCTGGCCATATAAAAATTGGTGCGATGGCCAAGGCCGCTATCTTGTTCAATAAAGCTTTTAAATTGAACCAATGTTTCTTTATCGGCATCACGAACTCTGAATTCAGGTACGGTTATGCCGTTTGTATCCAGCGCCAGCCCATAATATGCCATCATTTGATTACGGATCGTGTCCTGAAATTTCAAACTTGCGAGCTCTTCGCCGTTATTAGCGATGAAATAATTGACATCAACGCAGCCGCGCTCGCCCAAGCCTTTGCGTGAATCGATTGATTGACTAAAGATCTCACCTAATTTTTGACGTCTTTCATGTGCGGCGTTAAACGGAGAGCGGTTTTCATTCAAGATCAGCAAGAATGGCATCAAAAACTGGATGCGGCGGCCTTTTTCAAGATCTTCATCCATATTGCTCATGCCGGTTGTGTAGTGTAGGGCCGTATTCAATACGGGATAATCGGGACTGCCCTTGACGGCCTTTGGGAAGATACTCATTAAAAGACGCTGACGCTCGCCGCGCTTGTGGTCTTTATCAGTGGCTTGAATCATATTGCTGAATGCTTCCGCCCCAGTGATATGAGGAATGGAAGAAAAAGGACCACGTACAAGACCAATTTTTTCATTCGCGGCATTTATAACGGCGCGCTGGTGCATCATTTGATCCAAAACTTTGTGCATCTCGCCGTAAGTATAAGCGTCTGATATATGTTCTAACTGGGCATTACAGGGCTCATGTGATGGTTTGATATTTCTCAACGCTTCGAATTGCGCGATATTTTGCTCGGCATTGGCGGGGGCGAGGGTGGCGGCATCAAAGCTGAAAATCTCTTCTTCAACGCCCAACTTCTGCTCGCGTCTGCTTTTGCCGTTACCTTTGGAAAGGTCACGTACATCGGCTTCGCTGCGAACAGGACGGAAATCACTATCTTGAATACTTGTCATACTTTTATACACCACTAATTTTTTTTATAGAAAATACTTAAAATAAAATCAGTAAATTTGTCAATTTTTTTCTGGTCCTAAAAGCATTAAAAAGTGTCACATAATACATAAAATCTTTAAAAGTGCCGTCTCTGCGCGCAAAATATTGTCCCCCAATGAAATGGTTCTGAGCGATGGAATAATTTGCAGGGCTTTAATTTCTTCGGCCGTAAATCCTCCCTCAGGGCCGATTAGGACGGCAATATCCAATGTTCTTTCAGGTGCCTTATTCGCTATTGCGGGGGTTTCTGTCCGCTCGATGGCTGCATAGATATCTACAGGGCAAGATTTCAATTCTTTAAATAGATCGCCTAAAGGATGTAATACGGGTAAATCCAGCCGTTCGCATTGCTCTGCCGCTTCGATGATCTGGGCTTTCAGGCGCTCTTTATTGATTTTTCGGGTTTCCGTGTTGTGGGTGATGACGGGGTGCAGATCGGTTGCGCCGAGCTCAACGGCTTTTTCAATCATGAAATCCATGCGGTTTTTCTTGATGGGGGGGAAAAAGGCATGAATCTTTCGCCCCTGAGGTGTTTGCTGACGGGTTTGCTCCAACGCGACGGCTTCTCCGCCCTTTTTACCCAGCGCGCTCAGGCTATAAACCCATTCCCCGTCGCGGCCGTTAAATAAACGCACAGGTTCGCCTTCGGATTTGCGCAGGACATTTTTCAAATAATGGGTTTGTTCCTTGGGCAATTCGACCGTTCCGTCTTGCATTAAATCAAGTTCGGTATAGAGCCGCGGCGATTTTGTGATAGAGTTTTGCGTCATGAGAAACGAGAATAGCACAAATACCTACACCGATATCAAGCCTTATGGCTTTGTAATGCGAAAATTGCCGGAAGGCTTGCGCCCCTATGCGCTGCTGATGCGATTGGATCGGCCGATTGGTTGGTGGCTTTTGCTATTGCCCGGTTGGTGGTCGATCGTGCTGGCATCGGGCGGTATGACGGGGATGAGCGCCTATAGCTGGGCTTTGATGGGGTTGTTCCTGATCGGCGCGGTAGTGATGCGCGGCGCGGGCTGCGTGGTCAATGATCTTTGGGATCGCGATATTGATAAACTGGTCGAGCGCACGCGCGGGCGCCCTTTAGCTTCCGGTACGGTTACGGTTAAGCAGGGCTTTACATTTTTGGCAGCGCTGCTACTGATAGGCGCCTGCATATTATTGTCCTTGTCAAAGATGGCGATCATTCTGGGGGTTGCCGTTCTGCCGCTGATTGTACTTTACCCTTATATGAAGCGCATCACGTATTGGCCGCAATTTTTTCTCGGTATTACCTTTAATTTAGGTGCGCTTATGGGCTGGGCGGCTATGCATGACACCATCAGCGCCGCGCCTGTTTTGCTGTATCTGGGCGGGATTTTCTGGACGATCGGTTATGATACGATTTACGCCCATCAAGACAAGGAAGACGATATAATGGCGGGGGTGAAATCTACCGCGCTCAAATTCGGTTCCCACTCAAAACGCTGGGTGTTCGGGTTTTATATGGTCGCGATTTTATTAATGAGCGTGGCCATTATGAGCGTGAAAATGAACCCTGGCGCGCTGGCGCTTTTGATGTTGCCGATCTTTCATATGGCGTGGCAACTCCGCACATGGAACATGGACGATCAGGAAAGCTCGCTGCGGATATTCAAATCCAACCGCATTTTTGGTCTGTTGTTATTATTGGCGTGCTTTATTTAGCGTTTCTAGGGCGCAGGCGCCTCTTCGGCGCTGACAAACTCGCGCTCGCCTTGCTCGTCTCGTAAAGCCTTCAGCAGTGCCGTATTTCCGGCGGCGCTCATATAATCGGCAAAGCTTTTACCGCTACGGGCTGCTTTGGGTTCGACATATTTCAAATCCGCACCCTCTTGCAACAAATCTTTGAACAGCGCAATATCTTGCTCACCATCACGGATCATCGTCATAACGCGGCTCGAGGCACGCACGCTCTGGTTGGCTTGTTCCAGCGAATCACTGCGCACGGCAATCAGGCAATGGTTCTCATCATAATTGATGCTGGATAGCGAAGTGGTTGCGAAATCCGCGCCGAAATGGTCGCGCATCACCTCGCGTACCTGCCGCCCCAGCATTTTGGCGTTATCGGCTTTTAATACGATACCGCTCCAGGGGGCATCGTTATGGTCTTGCACGGTTTGACCTGCAGTATTAAGAATATGTAACAGCGTTTGCATCGCCGGGTTTTTCTGCAAAATTGGTGTGGGTGCCATAGTGCCATCTGTTGCGGCCTCCAGCAATTTGCCTTGTGCGATCAAATGGTGCTTGTCATCGGCGCTGTGGCGGAAATCATAACGGTCGGGGTCTTTGCGGAATGCAATGCCAAATCTTTTCGGAAGGCCGATGTAATATCCTTCGAAGTCAACCGTATCTATCCATGCTTGCTGCAAATGGCTGATATCGCCTATTTCTGTTTTAATCTTCGGGCGCCATTGCCAAGGGCCAGTCCAGTCGGGGTCATATTTGTCCTCCATTGCATTGGCTAGGAAATAAGCAGCATCCTCTTCTCTTAATTTGTTCAACAGCTTTATATCCGGCTCCAGACCCATATCAATCGCCACTACCAGCTTGGCCGCATTGATGAAATCACTATTTAAATTAATACCGATATCGCGGGCGAAATATTCATCAAAACTGATCACATTTAAAAGCCCGCTTGCGGGGATGGCTGTATCGGCAAAATCTGTCGGCTTATCAAAAGCCAGTGTCTGGCCTTCCTTTTCAAAATAGATAATTTTTTCGCCGTTCGAATGGAAGGCACAGGTTATACCCAGCTCGGAAATCTCGGCAATTTCAACGCCTTTATCTTTCAAATGTACGGAAAGCGCTTGCTCGCCCCCGATATTGATACCGCTTTGGCCTTGATCATTTTCAGCGTTTTTGAATGTGCTGCCAAACGCTTTTACAATGCGCCGTCCGGATTCATCTTGAATTTCCAGCTTTCCCTCGGCCATTGAGATCTGCACAAATGAGCGCTGCGAGTCTTTGTGACCATGCGTGGCATCGTACGCAATCTTGACCCGTTTTAGGTTTGATCCGTGATAAAGACGGCTTTCGTCTTTAGGAGTAACTTTCCAGACTTGTTTTTGCAGGGAGATATTGCCACTAAGGCGCGTAGACCAATTATCGAAATTGCGCTCGACCGCTTCGCCGTCATAATCATTACGCCAATTGGCTGCGCTGGCGACGTGCTGGATTAAACGGCGTTTTGCTTCATAGGTCAGACTCATGAAATATTCCCTGATAATTTTTTTATTACCCTGAATATCGCCAATCGCGGAGTTATGGTCAAGGTTATATTTTACGGAATATTTTGTGCGTGCATAAGATGAGCCTTATCCGCCATACAAACCGCGCAAACGCTGCTCTGCAATCACCAGCATCGGAAGGTCGATTGAGCCAGAGCGGCGCAGTTCGGCAAAGAGGGGATCAAATTGCTTGGCCAGATTCGGGTGGGTATCCATCCACATATCCAGCAAGCTTTTGTCCTTTTTCTTTTTCGCGCCTGTATCGCGCAGTACCCGCATCGTCATCCCTGCCTGACAGCCGTATAGCTGGTCAACCAGACCCTTGGTCGCCTCGGCGTGCCAATAGTCGTCGGAATTTAAATAACGCGCTTGCTGTCGCAGCCAATCCATATGGAACCGCTCGCCCAATTGGTAATAGGTATGGGCGGTATCCAGCAGGTTCGAGTTTTGCTCCAGCGAGATACGAATAATATCGCAGGCAGAGGCCAGAACCGGCATTAACGCAATCTGGTAGGCCAGTTCTTTCGGAATGCCGTTTTCCTCGTTCATACGCTGACGTTCCTGAACGCCTTGCGACAGGCTTTCATTGGTGATCTTACCCAGATTTTTACGCAAGGATTCTATGCCGCTCTTGAAGTCTTTTGTATCGCGGCCAATATCAAGATCGCGGCCCAGACGGGTCAGGAACCATGTAATGGCATGCTGGGACAAATTGGCGACCTCGCGCATGGCTTTCAGTTGAACTTCTGCAGGGACTTTGTTGTCCAGTGCCTCGATATCATCCCAAAGATCGCGTAGGCTGAACGCATCACGCACCACGATATAGGCTTTGGCCACATCATCGCAGCTTGCGCCCGTTTTACTCATACGAGATTTGATGAAGGTCGGGCCCATGCGGTTGACCAGCGAGTTCGACATGGTCGTCGCAATAATCTCGCGGTGCAATTTATGGTTAAAGATTTCTTCGCGGTATTTTTTGCGCAAATCATCGGGGAAGTAATCCACCAACCACTCTTCCATCTCCGGATTATCAGGGATATCGCTGCGGAGCAAATCTTTCGAAAAACCGATTTTGGCGTAGGATAACAGCACGCAAAGCTCGGGCCGTGTCAGACCTTTACCCGCCCGCAAGCGCATCTCGACCGTTTCTTTCGAAGGTAGACCTTCGATTTTACGGTTAAGCCCTTCCTCGCGCTCCATATCCTGAATGAAATCTTCATGCATTTGCAGGTTTTCGCGGGCTTGCTGTTCAATCAAGCTGATGGCTTGGGCTTGCTGGTAATTTGTGCGCAGGACAAGGTCGGCAACGTCCTCTGTCATGCTCTCCAGCAGCTTATTACGCTCTTTAATGTCCATTGTGTTGCCCTTTTTGCGCATCACATCGGTCATCAGGATTTTGATGTTGACCTCAAGGTCGGACGAGCTCACGCCGCCGGAATTATCAATGAAATCGGTATTGATACGCCCGCCGCGCTCGGCAAACTCCACGCGCCCCAGTTGGGTCACGCCCAGATTGGCACCCTCACCGATCACTTTGCCGCGCACTTCCTCGGCATCAACGCGCAGGGCGTCATTGGCCTTGTCACCGACATCGGCATGGCTTTCGCGGCTGGATTTGATATAGGTTCCGATCCCGCCGAACCAGAGCAAGTCGGTTCTGGCTTTGAGCATGAATTTAATCAGCTCGAGCGGGGTTACCTTATCCTTATCAATATCAAAACGCGCCTTGATTTCCGGCGTCAGCTCCAAAAGTTTGTCGGAACGGGAATATATGCGCCCGCCTTCGGATAACGTCTTGGTATTGTAAGCATCCCAGCCTTTTACGCCGTTAAACAGGCGCTTGCGCTCCTTGAACGAGATGTCCGTATCGGGATTGGGATCACAGAAAATATGTAAGTGGTTAAACGCACCAACTAGGCGGATATGTTTGGATAGCAACATACCGTTACCAAATACGTCCCCGCCCATATCACCGACACCGACGACATCAAACGGCTTTTCCTGAATATTGTGGTTCAGTAAGCGGAAATGCGCCTTAACTGATTCCCACGCGCCTTTGGCGGTGATACCCATTTTCTTGTGGTCATAACCGGCAGAGCCGCCGGAGGCAAAGGCATCGCCCAACCAGAATTTATTCTTGAGGGAGAGTTCATTCGCGATATCGGAGAACGTCGCCGTTCCCTTATCTGCGGCCACAACCAAATACGGGTCGTCGCCATCACGGCGCACAACGTCTTTAGGCGGAATAACCTTGGTGCCGCTAAGATTATCGGTGATATCCAGCAAGGCTTGAATAAAGGTCTTGTAACAACGGATACCTTCCTCGCGGAATTCCTCGCGGCTATTGGTTGGCGTTTTCACTACAAACCCGCCTTTGGAGCCCATCGGCACAATCACGGCGTTTTTCACCATCTGCGCCTTCATCAGGCCCAGAACTTCGGTGCGGTAATCTTCATGGCGGTCAGACCAGCGCAAGCCGCCGCGCGCGATCTTATCCCCGCGCAGATGTACGGCCTCGACTTGCGGGGAATACACGAATATTTCGCGGAACGGCTTGGGATCAGGAATTTCCGGCACGGCACGGCAATTGATTTTGATGGAGGTATAAATCTTGGCGCTGCCGTCATCATTGCGCTGGTAATAATTGGTACGCACTGTGGCCTCTATCAGTGAGGTAATCATGCGCAAAATGCGGTCTTGATCCAGTGATTCTACGGATTCCAGTTCATGATCAATGC
>Ga0098074_1000614_pt1 | contig 22591 bp, 16 predicted proteins | sample 32_taG_FD_75064 | JGI IMG/M metagenome (GOLD analysis project Ga0098074, IMG submission 75064) | Marine viral communities from the Gulf of Mexico - 32_GoM_OMZ_CsCl metaG | ecosystem: Environmental > Aquatic > Marine > Oceanic | place: Atlantic Ocean: Gulf of Mexico | collected 2015-07-12
GGCCATTGGCCTTTGGATGAAACCAGTGGGACAACTGCCTATGATGCAACCGGAACCACGAACGGAACCTATCTGGATAGTACGGGTTCTGCTACAGAGGTTATATCAGTCGCCGGACCTATAGCGCGCGCGCTCGATTTTAAAGAGCATAAAGTCTTTCTTGGAACATCGCCTGCGCTGGATTTCAGTGGTACGAATGCTTTTACTATTTCAGCATGGGTGCACATGAACGGCAATAAAGGCAGGACAATTTTTACAAGAGGGGCTGGCTATAATAGTAATATCTCTTACTATTTTGGGATATACAGACTAGAAGAATCCAGATGGCAAATCAATTTCTTCGATGGTACGAATATATATTCGCACACTACAGATCCTAATACCGTTAAACCCGACGGTTGGGTCTTGATGACTATAACTTGGGATGGTGATGATATTATTCTATATGAAAACGGACAATTTTTAAGTTCAAGGAATTATAGTGGCGTAAATTTAGCCGACCATCCAACACCAGCCTACCAAAATACATCGATTGGAGCCCTTGGCCGAAGTGATACAGGTTATTTTGGAAATTTCATGGATGATGTCCGCGTTTACGATCGCGCCCTAACCCAGCCGGATATTCAAGCCCTTTTTGAATCTGCGCCTTGTATAAAAAGTGTAGAAAAAGGTGCGGCAGTAGAAGGAGAAATCATCTTCAACCCCGACTACGCCGTCATGCAATATTGCGATGGCGCGGGCTGGATTGATATGGGTAAGGCAGCCTCCGTCCTGCACGGCCAGAAAGTTACGGGCGGCGGGTATGATATCAATGGGGTTGCCTTCAATGGCACCACACACTTAACCCAAAGCTCGCTTGCGGGATCAGACCCTAGATATGTGTCAGGGTCTTTCTGGGTGAAAAGAAACACCGCTAATCTCGGTACATCACAGGCTATACTCTCCTATAGAAACGCGGGCGGTGAATATTTCCGCGTCCGGTTTAACACTTCCAATGAATTGGTACTGGATGGTCAGGAAGCGGGAGTTGGCACCTATCGCCTGCTCGCCCGAACGGCCACTACAATTACCGATAGTAATTGGCACCATGTGGCCTTTAGTATCGATTCAACCAACCGCGCTCTGGATCAAATCTATTTAGACGACACCGCGTCGGTTACCAGTAATGCACCAACGATGAGCGCCTTTGGTGGCGGGGAAGAAGCCGTTATAGGGTCCTTCAGCACTGGTGGGTCAGAAAGGCTCTATGGCGCGCTGGGCGATCTCTGGATTGATTTTGACAATTATATGGATTTCTCTGACGAGGCAACCCGCCGTAAATTTATCAATGCCGATGGCCGCGCGGTTAATTTGGGTATCGATGGTTCCCTTCCTATCGGTACCGCGCCCGACATTTTTCTGTCAGGTGATACGGCGGACTGGCATACCAATAAAGGCTTGTTGGCCGGCTTCAGCGAGACGGGCACCCTCACAACAGAAACTATCCCGCCGCCTAGAGATTACCAGAAAAAACTAGTGGGTTGGTGGAAAATGAATGAAACCGCGGGCACCACGTTGAGTGACAGCAGTGAAACAGGCGTGAATGGCACCATGAATGGAGGCCTGAGCGGCGATGATTCCGTGACAGGGCCCGTCGGTAAGGCATTGGATTTTGATGGCACCGACGACACAATTAGCTTTCCTACTAATTCTGCTATCGACTTAACCACTATGACAATTTCAATGTGGATCAAGCCTAACGAGGTGATAACACCGACGAACGGTATAATACTAATGGAAAATCGCGCGGGCGGCAGTAACACCAATTATGAGTTCGTCATAGACGGCGAAGGAAGCGGAACGTCAAACGAAGGTGTATTGCAGCTGTCGTATTATAATGGAGGGTGGCGCAGTATATTCAGCACGATCGAACCTGTAATAGGAGAGTGGCAACATTTGGCAATGACTATCGACAGCGTTACCAATACTTACGCTTTCTACTTAAATGGGGTGCAAACCGATATAGGGACATCAACCTATGATTTAGCTAACAACTTCTCAAACCTTACTATGTCCCTTGGTAATGGTGATGACCCTGGCTCAAGCGAATACTATGATGGTCAAATGGATGATGTCCGCATTCACAATTACGCCCTATCCGAAGCGGAAGTTGAAGAGCTTTATCATGTGAGTTCCGAATTTGTAATGGCTAGGGCCATAGATTTGAATGACAATAAAGTTATTCGCAACAATGCCCTTATCGATGTGACGGATGGTTATGAATTCACGGGCAGTTTTTGGTTCCGTTCAACAGCAACCGATCATCCACGCATAATTGATACTGATACGGAAGAGTTCCAAATTATGATTGACCCCACGGGATTCTTAAACATTCGCGTAAAGGACCCCGATGGCGCTTATAACATTAACGCAGATTACGGTTCCTCACTCCTTGATGGGGAGTGGCACCATGTCATGATCGCGGCCAATGCAAACACCTCTACTCTTCAGGTATATATCGATGGGGTTGTAGATGCTGGCACAGTGTATGGCTTCGACACTGATCTTATGGATTTCACTGCGGATATATGGAGTATTGGCGGCACACCAGCCTCACCTTGGAACGGCCTTGATCAAGATATAGCAGAAGTCTGGTTCGACTTAGGCACATTTGTTGATCTGAGCGTAGAAGCCAATCGCCTTAAATTCATAAAACAAGACGGCTATGCGGCCGAGCTTGGAACGAATGGCGAATTGGTAACGGGCACCGCGCCAGATTTATATTTCACAGGCAATGCCTCCAATTGGTTTATGAACAAGGGAACAGGCGGCGAATTCGCCACTTCCGGCACTCTACTAAATGCTACAACCTCACCTTTTATACAAAAATCTCCCCGTATCTGCGCCGATAGCGGGTTCCCTAGCGGGACATTAATTTACAATTCCGATGAAGAGGTCATGAGCTATTGCGATGGCTACCGCGACATTGCCCTGGGCCCGCCCGGTGATGGCGGTATGGGGTGCAGCAACCCATCGGGTGAGGCCGGAAGCATGGTTTACAATCAATCCTTTGCCACATTGCAATATTGCGACGGCAGAAACTGGCGCGGGGTTGGCTCCGATCCGGTTTCAGGATTCTTATCCACCGATCTGGTTGGCCACTGGCGTTTTGATGAAACCGAAGGCGGCGTTGCCTATGACAGCTCCGGCAACGGTTTGGATCTCGGTATGGCGGGCGGTATGATTGCGGGTGATGCCAACACCACGGGTGTTATGGGCGGTGCCTTTGAGTTTAACGGTGCCGCAAATTACCTTAGGGATGTCACCGATGATCCCCTGCTCCGTATCAGCCAGAATACAAGCTTTACTGTCTCCGCCTGGGTTAATCTTACCAGCAACGGCTCGTTTCATAATGTTTTCCGCTATGACGATCTTGATGGCGCAGATGGTGATAATATTAACCCCAGAACCTATCTGATATATGGCGTTCAAGAGGATGGACGCATGTATTTCAGCTATGGCCCAAGCAACGGCACAACCAGCCTTCTGGAAGCCCCCGCAGGGAGCGTTCCATTCAATAGTTGGCATTTGATCACAGGTGTGCGCGATATCGCCAATGACCGTCACGTTCTGTACGTGGATGGGCAAATTGTCGCCGAACAAACCGACGAATCCGCCGGTACATGGGAAACAACCGGCCAGTATTTAATGATTGGCCGCTATGAAAACAACCCACCCGGCGAATATTTCTCTGGTGCCATGGACGACGCCCGTCTCTACCGCCGCGCCTTGAGCGATTTGGAAGTGGCGGCGCTTTATAACACAACCGGTGGCACATTCCCTGGAGGATGCTCAAATATTGGTGATGCATGTAGCGATGGAAGTTATTATGTTGGCCTCAGTCCTGAGGATGGGGCGAGAGTTTATATGACTAGTCTTGCCTACGAAAATACGACAGAATGGGATGAAAATCCGCCTTGTCCTTCATGTGGTCTAGGCGACACGGCCAGTACAAGCATTACTGATGGCCGTGCCAATACACAATCATTACGTAATTATAACGGTGATAATGCTATTGCAGGTAATCTTGATGGCTTCAGTGCAGCTAAATATTGCGACAATTTAACGGGTGCCCACGGGCATAGTGATTGGTACCTACCCGCTGGTGGAGCAGATGGAAGCAACTCAGAAATTAATTTACTCTGGACTATGATACAATCAGAAGGCTCAGTCGGTGGATTAAACACAAGTGGTGGTTATTACTGGACCTCAAGTGAATATAATACTAACTCATCCAGAGTCCAACGCTTCAACAATGGACTTCAAAGCCTGAGTACAAAAGGAACCTCATTAAGGGTTAGATGTTTCAGACGCTAATTTTGATGTGAAATATAAAGACTATAAATTATTTAAATTTTATAAGCTCATACAATCCACCTCTATAGGCCTAAGAAATATAGAGAAATATCAACCGATATATATATATGAATAAATTTTCTCATAATGTTTTTATAATCCCAGCTCTAGCGCTTCTCTACGTCCTGCTTGCCAAGCTCGGGTTTTTCTTTGCACTGCCGCCGGGGTATGCGACGTTTTTCTGGCCGGCGGCTGGTATGGCTTTTGCTGCGGTTTATTTAGGTGGTTACCGTTATAGCATCGGCATTCTTATTGGTACCTTCTTCGCCAACATTATGAATTTCATTGGAGAAAGTCCCGATTATCTCGTAGAGCCTATCTTTGCTATTAACGCCGCTTCAATCGCAATCGGCACAACTTTGCAATGTTGCATAGGGGCGTATGTGGTACGGCATTATATAGGCACTCAGGCCGAGCTAATAAAATTTCGTGAAATTGTTATATTTTGTTTGCTAGCTGGGCCATTGGTTTGTTTTATATCGGCCAGCTGGGCTGTATTCACCCTTTGGGCAACAAGTGCCATTTCTATTGAAAACGCGTATTTCTCATGGCTTACATGGTATGTTGGTGACATTTTAGGCGTCCTGATCGTCAGCCCAATAATAGTTTTGATGTTTTCCAAGGCGAATATTATGCCTATGCGTAAATATTACGTCGGTGTACCAATGTTGTTGGTATTTTGTCTCGTTATGGGCAGTTTTATAGCCATGCGGGACATTGATCAGGATGAAAAAATCCGTACTTTCGAAGCGCAGACCAAACAGATAAGTCTGGAGATAGAAGAAAAAATTCTTATCAGTTTTTCAAAAATGAACGCCATGCGGGCACATTTTTTATCGTCCGATGAAGTCAGCAATGAAGAATTCAACCGTTTTGCCACCTCCGTTATATTCGACAATGCCCAATCCAATGGCTACAAATCAATCAAATCCTATAACCACAGCACCGCTTACATAAAAAAACTAAACGACAGCGATGATAAGCCATCAGGTATTGTTTTAAAAAGCCTGGATGGGGATAAATTAATCCCGAGCGATCATGATTGTGCCCCTTTTTGCGCCTTTGTAGAATACCGCTATCCTGATAGCAACGATTTAAGACCACTAGCCGGATATGATTTAATGACCCACCCGGCCAGAAAAGAAGCCTTAATACAAGCGGATAAGACCGGAGAAATGACATTCACAGGACCGCTCGATTTGATTGCCCGAAAAATAGAAATGGCGCGCGGTTTTCTGGCGTTCCTCCCTATACAAAAAGATAAAGTGACAACCGGATTTATTCTCAGTGCAACGTCCTATATAGACCTGTTTGATGACACAATGGCCAGTTGGGGAGAGACCGGTATCCAGCTAAAGCTATATGATATTACCAATGGCAACAAAGACCTGCTCTATGCCAGTGATGATAAGATAGTAAAGACGAAACATAATTTTGCGGTTCGCTATGAATACGTGAACGGCGCGCGGCTCTGGGCCTATGATTTTTATATCAATGACAGTGATTTGGTACCCGGCACAAATTGGGCGATTTGGTATGCCTTGGGCGCCTCCTTCGTTTTCACCTTTATGGCCTCTGTTTTCCTCCTTAGCATGACCGGACAAACGGTCAGCATCCAAAACACTGTACGCACCAGAACCAAAGAGCTGGCCGAGAGCGAAGAGCGTTTCCGCGCCGCCTTGGAATATGCACCGATTGGCATGGCCTTATTGGATATGAACCGCGACTTTATCGAATACAATAAAGTCATGGCCTCTATCGCCGGTTACACGATGGAAGAATTTAAAGATGTCAAATTAAAGGATATCACGCATCCCGATGATCTGGATATTGACACATCTCATCTTAAAGAATTGCTCAGAGGAAAAATATCCAGCTATACGATTGATCGTAGGTATATTCGGAAAGATGGCGAAATTATCACGGTTCAACTCTCCCTGTCTTTGATACGCGACGAGCATCAAAACCCGAAATATTTTATTGCACAAGCGCTCGATATTACCGAACGCGAACGAATGGAAAAAGAACTGGTTCGCTCGAATACGGAACTCCAGGATTTTGCCTATATTATATCTCACGATCTAAAAGCGCCATTACGGCATATCACACTCAGTGCCGGATTTTTAAAAGAGGATTACGCAGACAAACTCGATGTAAAAGCCTCCGAGTTCATGAAGATAATGGTGAGCGGTTCCGAACGCATGCAGGCTATGATTAACAGTTTGCTGGCTTATTCTCGCGTCCGCGACAAAGCGCAGGAAGAGTTTCATCCCATCAATTTAAACAATGCCATTTCCGAAGCCTTAGAAAATCTCAGTGCGCCAATTAAAGAAAATAATGCCAACATTTTCGTGGCCGACATGCCGGAAAACTTCAAAGCCAATGCGGCTCTTATGACGCAGCTTTTCCAAAACCTTATCCAGAATGCCATCAAATACCGTAAGGATGATGTTGATCCGCAAATAATCATACAAGCCGATGTAAAAGGGCGGGAATGGAATATATCGATTACTGATAACGGTATCGGTATAGATAAAGAATATGCCGAGAAAATATTCAAGGTCTTTCAACGATTACACGGCGAAGGAAAATACGAAGGCACCGGAATTGGCCTGTCGATTTGCAAACGCATTGTGCAGTTTCATAAGGGCGAGATATGGTTGGACACGAATTATTCTGGCGGCTCGCGCTTTATAATCAGCTTACCTAATGAATGATTTTGCTGCACTTATTGCTGCGGTAATTCCTGAAAATCCTTGATGCAGACAAAGCCGTCTTTTACCGCAATAACCACTTCACGGCTCAGCACGCAGACAACATCACCGGCGCGGTAATTATGCGGCTCCACCCAGCCATTAAAATTATAGACAGCCCAAAAGCGACCATCAAACCGTGCCAGCGCCCCAAATCGCCCGAAGGCGCGTCCAGTGCGCTTTATGTCCTCAACCTTGCGCCCCCAATCCAGCATACGCATGGCTTCATCCGGCATGGGAAAAGTAGACGCTTTGGATTGATCTTGTGGCGTTGCCCCCTTCCAATATTCCGGCAAATTCCGAAAGGCTTTAGAGAGTAAATCAGGCGCCGCCATTGCTATTTTCGCCGAGAGCGTTTCAACATCATCCTGCGCGCTCAATGGCAATTTTTGCTGCAGCAAAATATCACCACCATCAAAGACTTCGGACAATTTGTGCAAGGTTACGCCGCTGGCTTCAGGCCGGCTCAGCAATATTGTCGGGGTCGGCATAATACCGCGTCCCATTGGTAAATAGGAGGGATGGAAATTAACCCCGTAGGCCTGTTGCTCATCGACAGGGGGGATTTTATGCGGATAGCCTGCGCTTAAAAATACCTCTGCCCCCTGCTCGCAAAAAATAGCGATATCCATAGGCAATGGTTTATCAAGGGTAAAGGGAATATCCAGACGCTCGGCCAATTCACGCGATTTTACATTGAAATTAAAAACGTTATCGCATTCAAACGAGAAGACGCCGATCAGCTCATGCCCCTCGGATAAAAGACGCTGAACGGATTCCAGCATAAAATCATAACCAAAATAAACAAATTTCATGAAAAGAGTATCGGGCAAATAAGAGATGCCCGCAAGAGGGTTTGGAACGCGTTAGGCTTCGTCGTCAAAAATAGACAAAAGCTCGTCGCTCATTTCCTCGGCGGTTTTCAGCACACCGATATTGGCTTTATACGTAAGTTCGGCAAGGTTCAAATTAACCGCTTCCTCGGCCAGATCAACATTTGGCGTGCCAATCAACCCTTCAGAATTGGCAAAGGGCGAATCCGGCGCATAGGATGGCACAAAGGGCCGTCCTGCGGATACAACCTGACTGCGTACCCCGCCTTGTTCCTGCGCGCTCTGCGTGGTCGTGAGGGCATCATAAGGCGCCTTGGCGCCAGCCTCCAGTGATCCGGCTGTGGTCACATTGGCGACATTGGACGCGGCCGCATTAACGCGCTGCGTGGCGGCATTCAAACCCGATAAAGCTATTCCAATAGTATTAATCATATTTTTATTATATCATGGGATAAGTTAAGAATGCATTGAAAATGCGTGCCTAGACAGATCAACAAGACGGAATTACAGATTTATGCGGATTTTAGCCCTATTATGCAGTGTTTTTATACTTTTTAGTGTCTCAAGCGCCCAAGCCTCCCCCAAACCTTGGGTATGGAGCTGGTGGCCGTCACACTGGCATAATCAGGATTTCCAACCCTATCTGGAAGACCCGAAGCAGCCGCATAACATGCAATGGCAAAGCGGCCTTTATGCCGGACAAGACTGGCACCCAGAAAACTGGATAGAGGCCGAAGGCTCTATCCGCGAAGTCATGGACGGATTTTACGACAATAATATCATTAAATCACAGGATGTTGACGGCGATATGCCCGTTCTGATTGTTGGTGATGGCTTTATGCGCTTATCAGGGCAAGAGAAGCGCCGTGTCACAGACTTTATAAACTACGTCTTCCAAGTCACCACAACGGCACCTGCGGGCATGTTTACCATTTATTACGACCGCACAGATAAATGGATTTTCGGCCGCGGCAATCCCGTAGCGATGTACACCGATAGAGGCTTGCTGATGCAATAAGGAATGCTCGTCCTGCTTAAGAGCTTATCTCCGGCGCGGGGCGTTTCTTCTTTTTGCTTTCACGCAGAATAATCACGAAATTGCTGATAATGATAATGGCGGCGCCCGCCACCACCATGGCGCCCGGTACAAATCCCCAGACAAAGAAATCCAGCAACAACGCCCAAAGCATATTTAGATATGTGATCGGCGCAATAATTGTTGCATCCGCATAGATATAGGATTTGGTCAAACATATCTGCAGCGCAAACGCGCACACACCGATCATCACCAATAAAAACAAGCTATAAAGGCTCGGCATTGTAAAGAAAAACGGCAAGGCGGGAATAACCAGAACGGAGCTAATTAAACTAAAATAAAACACTGTGACAAACGGCTCTTCCGACTTCCCGAGCCAGCGCAATATGACCATGATCATGGCGTGAAAAAAGGCCGCGGCAATACCGACCATACCGCCTGCGAAACTGGAAATTGCGCCCGGTTGTACAATCAATAATATCCCGCAAAAACCTGCGAAAGCTGCGGCTATGCGGTATATTCCAACCTTTTCTTTCAGCAAGGGATACGACAATAAAACAACGAAAATCGGCGCTGCAAATAACAGGCTTTGTATCTCGGATAAGGGCAACATTTTCAAGGCGAAAAATGTCAGAACCATACCAATAGAACCGACCACGCCGCGGATCATCTGGTTGCGCAAATTCGCGCTTTTAATCATGTAAAGTTTGCCGATACCGCGCAGCGTAATGGTACAAAGAATAAGGCAGACAAAGCTACGGAAAAACATCGCCTCGACTGGGTGATGAATGTCGGTGGCCAGTTTGACAAACAGACCCATAAACGCAAACATGATGGATTGCATCACGGCAAATCCTGCGCCGATTAAAACGGGATTATTCCCCTGCCAGAACGTCTTCATTTATCACCCTTTTGTTTTTCTTATTCTCACGCCAGAGAATGAAGAGATTGCTGGCAATAATCAAGCTGGATCCACCAAGCACCGCCAGCGTCGGCACGCGCCCCCACAAGATATAATCAAAAAGCCCCGCCCAGATTATCATCGTATAGCTGACAGGCGTGACCAGCGCGGCATCGCCGAGGCGGTAGCTATAGGTTTTCACCAGAAGTGAGCTCACGCCGAAAAAACCCAGCCCCGCAATTAGCGGCAACGCGGCGGAGGATATATCCAGAGTAGGAATGGCCGAGCCCATAAACGGCAACGGAATAAAGGTCAGCACCGCACCGATGGCCAGAAAGTAAAATACGGTCGTATAAGCGGGCTCGGTCTTGCCGAGCCAGCGAAGGCAGATCGCCACAGTGGCGCTGAAAAATCCGGCCAGTAATCCGATGGTGATATTAAACGGGCTCATATGCTCACCGCCTGATGGCCCCGTCATGATTAAAACGCCCGTGAAGCCAACCACCACCGCAGCGATGCGCAGCGGTCCTACCCGCTCCTTCAGCAACGGATAGGAAAGCAGCACCACCCAGAGCGGCTGGGTGAACATCAACGCCGTCGCATCGGCCAGCGGCATCAATGTGCATGCCCAAAAGCCAAAGAAAATCCCGAGTGTTCCGCAGATGGCTCGCAAGCCCTGCGCCAAGGGGCGCTGCGTTTTCATGTAATGCAAATTGCGAATAGCAGCGAGCACGATGACCAATAAAACCAGCGCGGCAATATTGCGTAGAAATGTAATCTCCAACGCGTCAAAACTCTCGCCCAACAACTTGCCGAACAAATTCATGGCCGCAATAAACAGCGCGGTTAATAGCGCCAGCGCCATTGCAAGAGGCAGATTATCGTCTGGTTTATTTGTACTCATGGCTCTATATGGCTTTTAATGCCCTTCATATGTTCGCGGTAGATGACGTATAGATTGGCAGCGATGACCACAAACGCCCCTGCAAAAACCGGCCAGCCCGGCACGGCGCTCCAGATAATAATATCAAACCCCGTCGCCCAAACCAGACCAGTATAGCTTAGCGGCGCAGTGACGGCAATCGGGGCATATTTAATCGCTGCCGTCAGACAAAATTGTGCTATGCCGCCGGCAATGCCTGTGCAGATCAATAAGAACAGATTAAATGCGCTCGGCACCGTAGCGACAAAAGGCATAAATAGTCCAGTCAGCACCATGCCGGTAAAAACAAAATAAAAGGTAACAGTTATGGGGCTTTCGGTCTTCATAAAGCGCAGCAAAAGCCCGAGCGAAGCATGCATGAGCGCCGCCGCAACCGCAAAACCAATGCCAATCCATGTACCAGTAAACCCCTTTAAGCCCACAATCGCGAGCACACCCAAAAAGCCGATTAAAATCGCGCTCCAGCGGTGAAGACCCACTTTTTCCTTCAGGATAAAAAACGCCAGCGCCGGTATAATCAGCGTGGCCGTAAACAACAGGACGGTCGTTTCGGCCATTGGCAACATCGCAAATGCAAGAAAGGTCGTTACCAGACTAACCGTTCCTATAATAGCGCGCGCGGCCAATGCTTTGGGCTTAGCCGTTCTAAAGAGATGGTATTGCCGCGTTACAAGAATAAATCCCAAAAGCGGCATAACGGAAACCAGATTGCGGTAAAAGGCGATCTCTACAATGTGATGATCTTCCACCAATATTTTGGCGAGCATATTCATAAGCGTCAGCAAAAAATACGCAATAAGCGCCAGTCCTATAGCCCTTAGGGGGATATCGATATGCGGTTTAACAGTGCTGGTCGGGGGAACCTCTAAAGCCATAATTTTTTCTTTATTATACGTTATAAATGAAAAAAGGCTGCCTTTTTGAAAGCAGCCTTTTCCAAATTAGATTTGCGAAAGCAACTTTCTAGTTCTTCGTTTTATCAACCAGCTGGTTTTTCTTGATCCATGGCATCATGGAACGCAGACGCTCGCCAACCTCTTCGATTTGGTGTTCACCTTCGATGCGGCGGATCGCCTTCATGGTCGGCATGCCGGTTTTGTTTTCGGTGACAAATTCTTTCACGAACTGACCTGTTTGAATTTCGGTCAGGATTTTCTTCATCTCGGCTTTCGTCTCGGCGGTCACAACGCGCGGGCCACGTGTCAAATCGCCGTACTCGGCCGTATTGGAGATCGAATAGCGCATATTGGCAATACCGCCCTCATACAGCAGATCAACAATCAGCTTTGTTTCATGCAAGCATTCGAAATAGGCCATCTCGGGCGCATATCCGGCTTCGACCAAAGTCTCGAAACCTGCCTTGATCAGAGCGGTAATACCGCCGCACAATACGGCTTGCTCGCCAAACAAATCGGTTTCACATTCTTCGCGGAAATTCGTCTCGATAATACCGGAACGACCACCACCAACGGCAGAGGCGTATGACAAAGCAATGTCCTTGGCTTTACCGGAAGCATCCTGATCCACGGCGATCAAACACGGCACACCGCCGCCTTTGGTATATTCGCCGCGCACAGTGTGGCCGGGGCCTTTTGGCGCGATCATGATGACATCATTGTCTTTTGGCACTTCGATCAGACCGAAATGGATGTTCAAACCATGCGCAAACGCAATGGCGGAGCCTTTTTTCAAGTTCGGCGCAATTTCATCTTTATAGATATCGGCCTGCAGTTCATCAGGGGTCAGGATCATGAGAACATCAGCCCAAGCTGCGGCCTCGGCCACGCTCATGCATTTCAGTCCGGCTGTCTCGGCTTTGTTACGGGAAGAGGAATCCTCACGCAGCGCAACGCGGACATCTTTCACACCGCTGTCATTCAAATTGTTCGCGTGGGCATGGCCTTGGGAGCCATAACCGACAATGGCCACTTTCTTGTTTTTGATCAGCGCGATATCGCAATCATTATCGTAATAAACGCGCATAGAACCCTCATTGCCTTTTGTTTGGTTGATATGGGCTACATTTGACTGGGCCATATTATATATCCTTTTGTTTTTTTAATATTAGGTCTTCATAAAACAGAAGATACGCTATGAAAGCAATACCCAAGCGGGCAATACCGCCAAAAAAGATACAATATTACGCGGCCTTTAGATTATAGCGCAGACTCGGCTTCTTTGGTGATATCCAGCCATCTGCTCAAGCCGCCAAGAATTTCACCGTCCTTACGACCATATACATTGCCCTCACCCATGTCGATTTGGGAGATATTGGCACTGAAGCTATTGTTCAAAAATCCTGTTTTAACAACAAAGTTACAGGAATAACTGCGTTCAACATCCAGGTTGTTATCATCGACAAGGGCATTCAGCGTTACTTTCGTATCACCATCCCTTTTATCCGCGACCTTCGAAAAGCTGGTATCTTTAACCGATTTGATGTTCACATACTCATCAAGTAGGAACGAAACACCTTTCTGGCAGGAATTGGCCAGCGTTGCATTCATTGCCTCTCGGTCAAGACATCCTGTCAAACCTGCCACTGCAAAGCATAGTCCGGTTATGTATAAAATCTTCATGGTTTTTTGTGTGCGGTAAATCATATCGGCCTTCCCTGTTAAGTTTTTTATAAGTGCAGATTATTTGCCGGCAATTGTTTCCTGACCGCGCGAAATCGCGGCAACGCCTGTGCGGCTAACATCCACCATGCCCAGCGGACGCATCAGCTCTAAAAACGCCTCGACCTTACCCATATCGCCTGTGACCTCGAATACAAAGGAATTAAGCGTGGAATCGACCACGCGGGCGCGGAAGATATCGGCAATACGCAAAGCTTCAATGCGTTTATCACCTGTGGCCACTAGTTTTACCAAAGCCAGTTCGCGGTCAACAAACGGGCCGGAGATCGTCAAATCGCTCACATGGCGCACAGGCACTTGCTTTTCCAACTGGGTGCGGATTTGTTCAATCACCTGCGGGGTTCCCGAACAAACAATCGTGATGCGTGACAGGCTGGCATCATGGTCGGTTTCGGCCACGGTCAAGCTGTCAATATTATAACCGCGCCCCGAGAAAAGGCCAATCACCTTGGCCAGAACGCCCGGTTCATTATCCACCAACACTGCAAAAGTATGCGATTCAATCGCGCTCTGCTTAGGACTGGAGGCGTAGACGGATTTGCTTTTTGATTTTGATGGCGCTGTATTTGTCATGCTTTGTTTATAGCCCGAGCAAGAGGGTTTTGCAAAGCCGAAATTATTGTTGTAATGTCATAAAAACATAACTATAAGATGTTATATTATAACACTAACGAGCAGGCATTACTATGGCACATGACCATAAACATCACGAGCATAGCCATGAGAGCAATGATAAACGCGATCTTAAGGAACATGATCACGGCGCAAGTTGTGAGCACGGGCACGGTCATGAGCACGATCACAGCCATGACCATACGCCTTCAAATGATAATGATAATCACGGCCACGGCCATGACCATAAAGACATCAGCTATAACAACGGTATTTTAAAATATGCATTTTCCAAGGCTAACGGACGCGTTGGCGATTGGTTGAATAAGCATCGTAAAAAGTTTGTTCTGGGCGCCGCCGCCACAACCGCCGCAATAGAATATTCTTTAACAAATTCTACTATGGTTTCTTCGGTGGCTCTGCTGTTTGCGGGCGCGGCTATCGCCCATGATGCGTCGGAAGATATTATGGAGGCCACGGGAGACCTTAAGAAAACACAAAATCTTTCCAGCGGTGTTATTGGTACGGCCGTGGGGGCCACCCACACACTGGCAGAAGGTTTGTTTTCACTATCAGCAACCATTCAAGGTAACTCGGATATCGCCGTTTCCAGCGTAATGGGCAGCAATGCATCGCATATCCTGCTTATGGCCGGCGGCGCGGCCGTCATAGGGTCTGTGGGCAAAGGACAATCCACAACGTGGAAAATGCATGCTTTGGGAGTTGCGGGATTGACGGGGGCTTTTGGCTATCAAATCGCCACCGGAGAATTTAACCCGTATTTAGGCGCGGCCATGGTTGCAGGCGGTGGTTACTATCTATGGAATAGGGTAAAGACAGGCGAAACATGCGCCATTCACGGAGATGCCTGTTCGGGTGGTGATCATAGTCACGATCACGATCATGACCATGACCACGGTCCTTCCGAGCCTTTGACTTTAAAATCCAGAATTAGTGACCCTAAGGTACATCAACTGGTTGGCTCGGTCGCTGCACTAAGCGTGGGCGCGCATGTACTTGGCGACCAGATATTGGTACAGGCAAGAGATCTGGGTATATCCGAAACCACTGCCGGGGCTGGTATTGCGGCGCTGGCACTCGCTGCGCCTGAAATCATACTCACATGGAAGGCCGCCCATAAAGGGGATACGGATATGGCATGGGGCGCAGTGACTGGATGTACCGTTGCCACTGTTGGAATTGTTGGCGGGACTCTTGCGATGACAGGTTTGGATAGCGTTAAAGATGCAGCTTTGGCAGCATCTATTCTTATCGCCCCTGTGGTTGTATTAAAATGGCGGGATGCAATAAAAGAAAACAGCAAATTAAATTGGAAGCCCATTGTTGGTACAGCGCTGGCAGCTTCTGCTTTGGCTGCAGGCAGCACCGCACTGCCAGGGGTTGATGTTCCTTTAAGTCTTGATCCGACAACAAGTGAAGGCATGATGCATATGGCGGCCTTTGGCGGGTCGGCCGCCGCGATTGTGGCCGCAACTCACCCCAAAGTGATCGAGAAAATCAGCAAAGACGGCTCTAGCATTCCCAAATGGCTGGGCGGTGCATTTTTGGCTGCCGCCATAACATATTATGCGAACAGCGCTCTGACAACTTGTCATTTTGATTTCATTGGCGGGGACATGGTCGAGCATTGTACTAAGGCGGGCGACATGGACAATGACGTATTCACGCCTCTAGATGATAATGTCCCAACCATAAATTTTGATTAAAGGCTAAATACATCATGAAAACGCAAAAACCCGCCGATTGGGAAAAAGGCCTAAGTGTAAAAGACGGCTGGAGAGGAACTTTTCAAATTGATGATGCCGATAAAAATTTCTCATCCTATCCCGCAGCAGATATGACGGCATTTTTCCGTAAGCCAGAAATAGTGGCTTTGGAGGCTGTGGCAAAAAAATTAGCCCAAATTGGCGGTGATAGAAAATTACTGAGCCTTCCGGCAAGCGTAGGATGCGAAGGATACTCTTTAGCGGCCATATTCAAAGCACAGGCCGCGCCAAATACCGCGCTTGAAATTGATTTAAGCGATATTTCCGAAAAGAAATTAAAGGCAGCACAATCAGGAATATACCCGGCCGCCTTTGCCCAGTCCATTCCGGATGCATATAAAGAGTTTTTTCAAACAGATGGAGAACGCATAGAATTACGCCCCGATATAAAAGCAATGGCCAGCACTCTACCGGCCATGAATATTCTGGACATGAATATGCCTGATAATTCTTATGATGCCATCTTATCTTTGAATTTCTTTTATTATCTTAAGAGCCGCGAAAATAAAATAAAGGCAGCGCAAAAACTTGCCAAGGCCAGCCGCAATATCCTTTGTATTTCACATGGTATTAAAAAGTCATATGAACATGATGGTGCAGCACTAAGCGAAGCTATACTTAACGAAGGCTTTCGGGAAGATACAACTTTTTATGCTCCTTATAATGCTTACCATGCGCAAGTATTTGTAAAAGAGCCTTCATAATATTTTAAACCAGCGTTTTATCAAACATCGCCGCATCGGGTGACAGGATCATCTCGTTATGCGCCTTGCCGCTCGGTATCATCGGGAAGCAGTTTTCTTTTTGATCCACCATCACGTCCACGATGGTCGGGCGGTCGGTAACGGCCAGCATTTCTTCAATCACACCATCCAGTTGATCTGGGTTTTCCGCACGCAGGCCAACGCCGCCATAGGCTTCGGCCAGTTTCACGAAATCAGGCAGGCTCTCGGTATAGGAATTCGAATAGCGCTCCCCATGCAGCAATTCCTGCCATTGGCGCACCATGCCCATCCATTGATTGTTCAGGATGAAGATTTTTACGGGTAGCTTATACTGCACGGCAGTGCTCATTTCCTGAATATTCATTAAGATTGAGGCCTCGCCAGCCACATCAATTACCAGCCCGTCAGGATGCGCCACTTGCGTGCCGATAGCGGCGGGAAGGCCGTAGCCCATTGTGCCCAGCCCGCCGGAGGTCATCCAGCGGTTTGGCTCGTTGAACGGCATAAACTGCGCCGCCCACATCTGGTGCTGTCCGACCTCGGTCGTGATATAGGTATCACGCGGATCGTTCTCTGTGTAATGACGCAAACGCTCCAACGCGTATTGCGGCTTGATAATTTTGCTGTCGCTCTTATAGGCCAGACAATTTTTGCCGCGCCATTTCTCGACCTGTTTCCACCATTTCTCGAGCGCGTCTTTATCCATCTCGTATTTGCGCTCGCGCCAGACATGCAACATGGCTTCCAGCACTTCGCGCGCATCACCCACAACAGGAATATCAATCTGTACGTTCTTGTTGATCGAACTTGGGTCGATATCAACATGAATTTTGGCAGAATGCGGCGAGAATTTATCCAGACGTCCCGTCACGCGGTCATCAAAGCGCGCGCCGATATTAATCATCACATCACAATCATGCATGGCCCAATTGGCCTCGAACGTGCCATGCATGCCGAGCATCCCCAGCCACTGGCGGTCATTCGCGGGATAAGCACCAAGTCCCATCAGCGTGGAAGTAATCGGAATATTCGTCTCACGGACAAATTCGCGCAGGAGCGTTGAAGCTTCCGGCCCAGCATTAATAACGCCGCCGCCCGTATAAAACACAGGCTTTTTGGCATGCGCTATCAAATCTACGGCGGCCTCTATTGCATCCATATCTGGCGTTGTTCTGGGATTATAGCCTTTATGCGCATCGCTTTTTGTATTGCGGTACATGCCTTTGGCGAACTGAATGTCTTTTGGAATATCAACGACCACAGGGCCGGGGCGGCCTGATCGCGCCACATGAAAGGCTTCATGCATCACTGCGGCCAATTCATCAACCGATTTCACCAGATAATTATGCTTCGTACAGGGACGCGTTATGCCCGTTGTGTCGGCTTCCTGAAACGCATCAGTTCCGATCATAAAGGTCGGCACCTGTCCGGTGATACACACCATCGGAATCGAATCCAGCATGGCATCGGTCAACGCGGTCACAACATTGGTCGCCCCCGGCCCCGAAGTCACAAGGGCAACGCCGACATTCCCTGTCGAGCGCGCATAGCCTTCCGCCGAATGGCCGCAGCCCTGTTCGTGGCGGCACAGAACGTGGTGTATTTCATCCTTATGCTTGAAAATCTCGTCATAAATAGGAAGCACGGCGCCGCCGGGATAACCAAAAATATGCTCCACGCCCTGATCAATCAGCGCCTGAATCACGATCTCCGCGCCGGTCATTGTCTCCGGTTTTTTCGCGGTTTTCTGGCTGGCCTTGCGTTTGGCTTCTGTCGTACTCATTTTAACTTCCTTTATTTACATCTTATTCTAAGGTTGCGGGCAATAAAAAACCCCGGCTGGTCTGGCTCGGGGCGCTGAACTTTGCTGGACTGTCATAGCCTAGCGTCGCAGCGCCTCCTTCACGAGTACCACGAGAGTTCCTACAATAATGTTAACAGCGTTCATATTCATATTAAAAACCTAGGTTATTTTTTTCGCGAGTGCAACAAAGAACGATACTTTTCACTCATTTTATAGCCCTTTGTATTTAAAATAAGGGATTTTAAGTACAAGTCGTAATACAAAAATATGCGCCGGGAGTAAGCCACTTACATGATTGGAGAGAGATTGCTCGGCTTCCCCTCGGATCGCATTTTTTGTTCTTTTTACAGCCTTTGGTAATTTTTTACCTTCCGGCTGCGTACACCTTCTAAACTTTCGTTTGTTCCCGAACCTTCGTCTGGCCGGACCTTTTTCGAAACATTGCTGTCTCTCATGAGTCCTTTATGCAACAAAATGATAAAAGCGTCAAGTATATTGGAATAAAAAATGTAAAATATACCGTATTTTGAAATATTATTTCAATAAATGGCATTTCAGATAAAATTTTAGCGCCCCGTCATTTCAACTTTGTTGAAAAGCTGAAATCCGGTTGCGCTATAAAAATTACGATTCTCTCGTATATACCCCTGTTTACCGGGATTATTTCGCGAATAAAACACCACTCTCGTTCGCTCATTTGTCCTTTGCGGACCTTTTAGTTTTCCAAGGAGACTAACCTTAGGGTTATTATTTATGCTCCTTATGTATTTATTTATGCATATCACCCATATAGGAGTCAAGGAAATATCATTTGAAATGATACAAGGGCGGTTTATAACTCCGGGCTCATACCGTAATCGGCGCTGTAAGGCACCCTAACCGTTAAAAGATGTGGCATTTCCGAGCGTTTCTCAATCAGCTTCTGCGCCAGTTTTTTGGTCAGCTCTTCCATGATTTGACGGGTGCTACTAATGCTAAATCCATAGGATTTTAGGGCATAATGCGGCGAATTAATAACGATCGGTATATTGCAATACGGATATCCGGCCACCGCGAAACTATTGGCCAAGAGTTGTTCTTTGACAGTATAGACACCAAGATCAGGACGTTTTGCGGAGATATTGATCTCATCAAAGCTCTCGTTCAGCAGCTCTATCATCAATCCGATCTGCTGATTTGTGTAGCCCAAAGACTGTAGATCACTGGCCGCGGCCTCCAGTGAGAGCATAGCCAAATGCTCGTTTTCCGGCAAATCATCAAGGGGGCGCCCTTGGCCGTATGTCTCGCATATGTGCTCATAGGTCACAAGATCGACAATCTCGTCCGGATTGCGAACGAGAATCCGCGCGATATCATTCGCGCTATACGCTGATAAAACCATGTTTTCCCTGTTACTCATACAAAGGTTTTAAAGCCTATTTCGTAAAATGCAAGACAGTTATTTCATCTGGTTGCGAAACCACGTGCTCTGGCGCTTTGCATAGCGACGCGTTTCCCCTTGCGAGAGCATGATGGCCTCATCCAAATCCATTTCGCCGTTTAGGTAACTGCGAAGCTGCTTAAACCCCAGCGCTTTGGTCAGAGGTACCCCTTCATCCACTTCACCGCGCTCGATTCGCGCGGCAAAATCCCGGACCTCCTCCAATGCACTGCCCTGTTCTACCATTTGCACAAAGCGGGCGTTGCAGCGTCTGTAGAGTTCTCCGCGCTCTGGCATAATAATTTCTGTAACAAACTCCCAGTCCTCAGGCGGTCCTGCGCGCTCGAGCTTTTGCCACTCGGCCAGTGATTGCCCCGTGGCCTCCAGAACCTCCATAGCGCGCACAATCCGCGCTTTATGATTAACATGAAACCGCGCCGCCATTTCCGGATCACGCGCCTGTAACTCGGCGTAGAACGCCTCGGCTCCGACCTCATCATAATGCGCTACCACGCGCGCCCGCACCTCATCAGGCACATCGGGCATAGGCGATAGGCCGTCGGTGAGCGCCTTAATATACAGCCCCGTCCCGCCGCATATAATGGGCGCTTTCCTCTCCGCCAGAACTTTCGCAATAATCGGCTGCACGAGCTCACGCCAATTGCCGGCGCTGGTGACATCATTAGGATGCAAATGCTTATACAACATGTGCGGAGCCGCTTTAAGATCGCCCTCAGAAGGCTGCGCGGTTAAGGTCGGCAACCCGTCGTAAATTTGCAAGGAATCACAATTTATAATGACGCCGCCTAAATCCTGCGCCAGTTCCAACGCTCGCGCCGATTTGCCGCTCGCCGTAGGACCGGCCACGATATATATGCGTTGTTTATCCATTGGACGGGGTTATAACAAATTTTTTCGACTTGCGCACGCTACCATCGGCGCAAACTACATCGATAAACTCGACAAAGGTAAAGCCGCACTTCTCCAGCACCCGACCCGATCTATCATTATCATGTGCAGCAGTCGCATAGATTTTATAAAGCCCCAGCGCCGAAAAACCGAATCGCATGATCTCTTGCAACATTTCCACGGCATATCCGCGCCTTTGGTGCTTTTGATCCACCCAATACCCCGTCTCGGCGGCCCCCGGTTCTTCATCACACAAATGCAAGCCTATGCCGCCAACGGCCAGTGATTCGCCTTTACTAAGCGCTAGCAAAATATATTCACATTTACGCGCATAACCATCTTCAGAGCGCGCGCACCACGCAAGCACTTGTGCATCATCCAGCGGCCAATCAAATAGTGATATGGCTTCAATGCTATTTTTGTAATTCAGAGTTGAAAAAACCGCCTCCTGATCAGCCAAGGTTATCGGCATTAAATGGAGGCGGTCTGTTACTAGCATAGGTTTTAATCTGTTTGTTATTCTGCGCCCAGCGGAAGCGCAACAAAACGCACATCCCCTTCGCGGTTGATCAAAAGCAAGACCGAACTGCGCTGCGCCTCGGCGGCGGCGTTCACAATATCGATCATATCTTGCGGTGTTTTCACGGGTTGTTGATTGACCTCGACGATCACATCACCGACGGCCAAACCTTTTTCAGCTGCGCCGGAGCGCTCCGGTACATCACCGATCATAACGCCTTCAACACTGTTAGGGACATTATAGTCTGTGCGCTCAACATCGGTCAGCGGCATAATGCCCATATTCAGCGGCTCAACCTTTATGACATCGGCCTCTGCCGTGTCCGTATCATCCAGCAAGCCTTCTTCTTCGGCCTTTTCCAATTCGCCAATAGTGACTGTCGTGGAGCGCTCTTCACCTTCACGCCAATATTTCAACGTGGCTTCCTCATCAATGGTTGTTTCGGCCACGATTCGCGGCAAAGAACGCATACTGTCGACCTTCTGGCCGTTAAATTCCAGAATGACATCACCATGCTGCAATCCGGCCTCCTCGGCGGGGCCGCCCGGCGTAATACTGGCAACCAGCGCACCATGATCATTGGGCAAATCAAGACTTTCGGCGATCTCCTCGGTCACGGTTTGAATACGAACGCCCAGCCATCCACGGCGGGTGCGGCCATATTTTATAATCTGGTCAATAACTGGCTTGGCAAGATCGGATGGAATGGCAAAACCTATCCCCACAGAACCGCCGGTCGGCGAGAAAATCGCGGTATTAATACCGATCACCTCGCCCTCCAGATTGAACATCGGCCCACCAGAATTTCCGCGGTTTATCGAAGCATCGGTTTGCAGATAATCATCATAGGGCCCCGATTGAATGTCGCGTTGGCGCGCGGAAATAATACCGGCGGTCACCGTGCCGCCCAAACCGAACGGGTTACCAATGGCCAAAACCCAGTCGCCCACGCGCAAAACATCGCTGCGTCCAAAGCTCACGGTTTTCAAATCGGCGGCTTTCGGATCAACTTTCAAGACAGCAATATCGGTCTTTTCATCCACGCCGATAATCTCGGCATCAATCGTCTCGTCATTATACAGCGTCACGCGCACTTCATCAGCATCGCGAATGACATGATTGTTGGTTATGACATAGCCGTTCTCCGCATCAATGATAAAGCCCGAGCCCAGAGAGGCCTGCGGCACGGCTTCTAAACCACGGCCACGCCGCTCCATAAATTCTTCAAAGAAATCCTCGAACGGTGAGCCTTCGGGAAACTGGGGCACATCGGGAAAATCTCTGGCTTCACCAATTTTCTGGGTCGAGGATATA
>Ga0098074_1000616_pt1 | contig 22483 bp, 19 predicted proteins | sample 32_taG_FD_75064 | JGI IMG/M metagenome (GOLD analysis project Ga0098074, IMG submission 75064) | Marine viral communities from the Gulf of Mexico - 32_GoM_OMZ_CsCl metaG | ecosystem: Environmental > Aquatic > Marine > Oceanic | place: Atlantic Ocean: Gulf of Mexico | collected 2015-07-12
CGTCGACGATCACGACGGCTGGTTCGATGCCGACGAGCCCGCACCTGTCGCGGCGCCGCTCGACCTGCCGACGGCTCCCAAACGCGTCAAGCGGGAGCCCTGAACGGCAGGGTCGCGGCGCAATCGGTGCGCTCGTGGAATGCAACAGCGTCACCGCATGGTTGTGCAGGCACTGTCTGACCCTCACCCTAGGCTGGCCCCATGAGCTCGACGCCCGACCACCGGCTGCTGCTGGTGCACGCCCACCCCGACGACGAGACCATCGGACAGGGCGCCACGATGGCTATGTACGCCGCCGAGGGTCGGGGAGTGACCCTGGTGACCTGCACCGCCGGCGAGATGGGCGAGATCCTGGTGCCCGAGCTCGAGCACCTGGCCGCCGACCGGGACGACAAGCTCGGCGAGCACCGCAAGACCGAGCTCGAGGCCGCGATGGCCGAGCTGGGCGTCACCGACCACCGGTTCCTCGGCGGCTTCGGCACCTACCGCGACTCGGGCATGGCCTGGCACGAGGACGGCTACGCGATCGCGGGCGACGTCATCCACGACAACGCGTTCTGGCGGGCCGACCTCACCGAGGCAGCCGACCACCTGGTGGCGATCATCCGCGAGGTGCGCCCCCAGGTGCTGGTCACCTACGACCAGTTCGGCGGCTACGGGCACCCCGACCACATCCAGGCGCACCGCGTCGCCACCTACGCCACCGCTCTGGCGGCTGTGCCCTCCTACCGTCGCGACCTAGGGGAGGCGTGGGACGTCGCCAAGGTCTACTGGGGCGCCATGTCGGAGTCCCGCATGCGCCAGGGTCTCCGGGCCCTGCGCGACTCCGGCGACACCACCAGCTTCGAGGGCATGGACCCCGACGGCCCGCTGCCGCCGTTCGTCACCTCCGACGAGAACCTGGCAGCCGAGGTCGACGCCCAGCCGTACGTCGAGCACAAGCTCGCCGCGATGCGCGCGCACGCCACCCAGATCACCACCGACGGTCCGTTCTTCGCCCTCTCGAACAATGTGGGCAGCGAGGCATGGGGCTACGAGTACTTCCGCCTCGCGAAGGGCACGCAGGGCCCGGTCAACGAGGCCGGACTCGAGACCGATCTCTTCGCCGGCATCTGAGGCGTGACCACGGCGCGACGCGTCGCCGTCGCCGTCCTGCTGCTCCTGGTGGGCGGTGGCGTCGGCCTGATGGCGGTGGCCGCGCACGGTCGCACCGAGGGGCTCCTGCTCGCGGTGCTCGCCACGGTGGCGGCCGTCTACGCGCTGCCGGGCGGTCGCTGGTTCACCCGGTTGCCGTTCGGGGCGGGGTGGATGCTGGTGGTCTTCTACGCCAGCCGCCCCCGCCCGGAGGGTGACTACCTGGTGGCCGCCGACGCCCGCGGCTACGTGCTGCTCGGCGCGGGTGTGGTGGTCCTCATGTACAGCTTGCTCACCGTCCGAACGTAGGGTGTGGCGGTGACCAAGCCGAAGCGTGAGCGCGCCGGGGGACTCGTCGTCCTTGTGGTCGTGCTGGTGCTCGCGCTGCTCGTGGGCGGCGGCTGGGCAGCCGCGTACGCCGGCGCCGGCGACAAGCTGCCACGCGGAACATCGGTCGCCGGGGTCGACGTCGGCGGTCGCACTGCCACAGAGGCCGAGCAACGGTTGCGCGCAGCGCTGGCCGACGAGGTCGCCGCCCCGATCGAGGTCACCGTCGCCGGCGAGACCACCGAGGTCGACCCGACCAGCGCCGGGCTGGCCGTCGACTACGCCGCCTCGGTCGCTGATGCGGGGGGCGAGAGGTCGTGGCACCCGCAGCGGCTCTGGGACTACTACACCGGAGGCGACGACCTCGACGCCGTCGTCACGGTCGACGAGGACGCCATGCTCACGGCGATCGCAGGCCTCCAGGGCGAGCTGGGGAAGGTGCCCGTCGACGGACAGGTGAAGTTCCGCTCCACCGGACAGATCCGCGTTGTCGACCCGGTCGTGGGTCGCGGTCTCGACGTCACGGCCACACGCGACGCGTTGGTCGATGCCTTCCTCTCCGGGGAGCCGGTCGAGCTCTCGCTCGCCGACGTGCCGCCCGAGATCGACGAGGACGACGTCCGCACGGCTCTCGACGAGTTCGCCAACCCCGCGGTGTCGGGCCCGGTGACGCTGGAGTTCGGCCGCGCCCGCATCAAGCTCTCGCCGAAGCAGTACGCCGGCGCCCTCGCGCTCGAAGCGGTCGGGGGTGAGCTGCAGCCGTCGGTGGGGCGCGCCAAGATCACCCGCCTGGTGCACAGCACGATCAGCGACGACGGCGCCCCCGTCGACGCAACGGTCGAGCTGGTGAACGGCAAGCCGCGGGTCGTGCCGTCGAAACCGGGCGTCGCCTTCGATCCCGATGACGTCGTGAGCACCTTCCTCGAGCTGGTCGCCAAGCCCGACGGCGAGCGGCAGGCGCCGGTCGAGGCCCAGGTCGACCAGGCCGACTTCACCACGCGCGACGCCCGCGACCTGAAGATCAAGGAGGTCGTGGGGGAGTTCACGACCTACTACCCCTACGCGGAGTACCGGAACATCAACATCGGCCGCGCCGCCGAGATCATCGACGGCACGATCCTCAAGCCCGGCGAGACCTTCTCGATGAACGACATCGTCGGCGAGCGCACCCGCGAGAACGGGTTCACCGACGGCTTCATCATCAGCAACGGCATCCTCGTCGAGGACCTCGGCGGCGGCGTCTCGCAGATGGCCACCACGTTGTTCAACGCCATGTTCTTCGCCGGCCTCGAGGACGTCGAGCACAAGCCGCACTCCTTCTACATCGACCGCTACCCCGTCGGCCGCGAGGCCACCGTGGCCTTCGGCTCCCTCGACCTGCGCTTCAAGAACGACTCCCCGTACGGCGTGCTCGTCAACGCCGAGGTGACCCCCGCGGGTGCCGGGCAGGGTGTGGTGACCGTGCGCATGTACTCCACGAAGGTCTGGGACATCTCGACCACGGCCAGCGACCGCTACGCCTTCACCTCCCCGGCCACCCGCACCCTCGACACCCCGAACTGCCACGCCAACTCCGGCTACGGCGGCTTCCAGATCGACGTGAAGCGCATCTTCCGCAAGGCCGGCGAGTCGGAGATCGACCACGTCGAGAACTTCCACACCGTCTACACGCCCAGCGACACGGTGATCTGCAAGCCCCCCGGATCCCTCGACGACTGACTGTTCACGTTGGTCGAGTAGCCCCGCGAGGAACGAGCGGGCGTATCGAGACCCCCCGCAGCGAGGAAAGCCACGCTGGTTGAGGTGCGAACCGCGCCAGCGCTGAGCCTGGCGTGGTGGTTGAGGTGCGAAGCGCCCCAGCGCTGAGCCTCGAAACCCCTGTGGACGACGCACGCGCCCGCCCCGCGACCTCCGCCAGCATGAGGGAGTGCAGACACCGACTCGGAGGCTGAGGCACCATGGAGAGCATGACGATCGCGACGCCCGCCTGGCTGCCACGCGGGCGCGCCTTCACGGTCGACGACTTGCAAGCGGCGCCCGATGACGGAAACCGTTACGAGCTCATCGACGGAGCCTTGGTCGTGACGCCCGCGCCCTCCTGGCCTCACCAGACGGTGGTGCTCGAGTTGGCAGTTCTGCTCCGTTCCGCCTGCCCGGCCGACCTCCAGGTGTTGGTGGCCCCCTTCGACGTCAAGCTGGCTGACGACACGGTCGTGCAACCCGACGTCCTCGTCGCCGAGCGGTCGGCGTTGACGCACCTCAATCTCCCGGTGCCGCCAGTCTTGGTGGTCGAGGTGCTCTCGCCCTCGACACGCGGCCTCGATCTGCTCACCAAGCGTGATCGCTTGCGCCGGGCCGGGTGCCCGTCCTACTGGGTCGTGGACCCGGTAGAGGGTCGGCTCACGGGGTGGGACTTGCAGGGCGGCGTCTACGTCGAGGTGGCTGACGTCCCGCACGGCGCGGCCTGGACGGCGTCCTCGCCGTTCGAGGTCACGATCGACCCGGCCACCCTCCTCGACTGACCTGCCCGACGTTGGTCGAGTAGCCCGCGAGGAACGAGCGGGCGTATCGAGGCCCAATGCGCCGTCGCGACCGCCGCTTGAGGTACGAAGCGCGCCAGCGCTGAGCCTCGAAGCCCCTGCCAGCCCACCGACTACTCTCGGTGACATGCGCCACAAGCTCGTCGCCCTGCTTCTAGTCGTCCTCGCCTCCACGGGGCTCACTGCCCTCCCCACCGCGACCGCCGCCCAGCCGCGCATCCCGTTCCCGTTGCCAACGGCCCCGGAGGGCGACATCCGCGGCGTCAACGAGTACGAGTGCAAGCCGACGACCGAGCGCCCCACCCCGGTGATCCTCGTGCACGGCACCATCGGCGATCGCCGCCACCTGCTCGGTCGGATCGCCAAGGCGATGATGGCCAACGGCTTCTGCGTGTTCAGCCTCGACTACGGCAACCGTGGCCTCGAGGACATCCCCACCTCTGCCGGGCAGCTCAAGACGTTCACCGAGAAGGTGCTCACAGCCACCGGTGCCGCGAAGGTGTCGTTCGTCGGCCACAGCCAGGGCGGCATGATGCCGCGCTACTACATCAAGTTCCTCGGCGGAGCGCCCTACGTGGACGACCTCGTCGGCATCGCGCCGTCGAACCACGGCACCGCGCTCACCGGCGGAGCCAACCCGCTGGCGGCGCTCGTCGGGTTTGCGTGCGTGGCGTGCGTGCAGCAGGGGGCCGGATCGCCGTTCTTGATGAAGCTGAACGCCGGCGACGAGACGCCGGGCAAGGTCAGCTACACCAACATCACCAGCCGCTACGACGAGATCGTCGTGCCGCACACCTCGGGCTATCTCAAGGGCTCGCGCACGACGAACGTGACGATCCAGGACAAGTGCCCGTTCGCGATCGCCGAGCACCTGCTCATCCCGATGGCGGCCTCGACGATCTCGCTGACCCTCAACGCGCTGACCCGACCCGGGCCAGCGCAGAATTCGTTCCAGCCCGCCTGCTTCTGACCGCCCCACGTGGGGGTCTGCTGGAGACCGCCACGTAAGGTCGAATCGTGCGCCTGAACCGTCTCCTCGTCCTGGTCCCGACCACGCTCCTGCTCACCGCGGCTCTGGCTGGCTGCAGTGGTGACGACGAGCCCGACGAGCCCTCGGGCTCCGGGTCGCCGACAGCGGTTGAGTTCGAGAAGGGCAACCCGAACGCCGGGGAACCGAGCGACTGGGTGGCACGACTGAACGAGAACAAGGAGACGGCGGCTGACGCGTTGGCCGACATCGACCCCGGACTGCGCAAGGCGGGCAAGGGGGTCCTCCTCGACGTCTGTCGCAGCCTCAAGGAAGGCACGAACGGCAACGCGCTCGTCGCCGAGGTCCGCGAGGCGTTCGCCGAGGAGACCGACTCGGGCAAGCGACTGGGGCCCAAGGACGCCGCGGCCCTGGTGGGCGTGGTCCTGCAGTACGTCTGCCCCCAGTAGCTCCCGCGGCCCCGTTCCGTTCAGCCGGGGGCGCCGCGCTCGACGATGGCCGGTCGCCCCCGCCACCAGGCGATCGCCTGTTCCTGCGCCTCGCTGTGCGCGGACAGGCGATCCAACTCCGGCGCGCCCGCCATGCCGAGCACCTGCAAGGCGGCGTGCGCGAGCGGGCCGGGTGTGGTCAGCTCGTCGCAGAGGAGCGATGCCTCGTGCTCGCCGAGCTCGACCACGATCTGGCTCAGGGTCATCAGCGCCGTCACCCGCACGGCGATCCGAGCGTCCCGGACCGCGATCCGCCAGATCTCGGCGCGGTGCTTCTCCTCCGCGATGAGGAACAGAGCCGTCAGCGCGAGCACCGAGGTGGTCTCGTCGTCGCGCTTGGCGAGCTTCACGAGCTGGGTCGCCACCTCCGAGCGGTAGGGACTGACCGAGAGGAGCAACGCGGCCTGGTGACGGCGGTGGTGGTGCACGTGGAAGAGAGCCTCTCGGACGAGACGGTGCAACATCTGGTCGGTCTCGATGATCCGCGTGGTGATCGCCCGTTCCTGCACGGCGGCGGCCAGTGCCGAGGCAGTGCGCCGGGCCTGGTCCGGGCGGCGCAGCTCGCGGTGCTGGGCGGCGAGGTCGAGGGCGTTGCGGCTCGCCGCGTCGAACCCAGCGCGCCCCAGTCGCTCCTGCGACGGGCTGGGCAGGCTCGCGTAGATGTTGAGCGGGTCGAGCCGGTGCAGCTGCTTCTGACTGCGGTGAAGCATCTCGACGGTGATCGCCTCGAACTTGGTGAGCATGTCGTCGTCCACCGAGTGGTGCGCGACCGCGCCGGCCACCGCCCAGGACGCACCGGAGCGCAGCAAGCCCGGCGTCTCGCCGAGCAGACGCATCAGCAACTCGGAGGCCTGCGGGTCGTCGACCTCCTGCAGGAGAGCGAGGGGATGGATGACGAACTCGGTGGCGGGGTTGGTCACGAGCGACCCGATCGCCTTGATGGCGTGGCGTCGCGACGCCGGGTGGGCCACGAGCAGTCGTAGGGCCTCATACCGGCCCAAGTAGGCCAGACCGGTCGAGCGCCCGAGCTCGCCTGCCAGCAGGTCGGCCGTCTCGGCCCAGGTGCTAGGCAGGAGGTACAGGTGCTCGACCCGGGTGAGGATCAGGCACAGCTCGAGCCACACGTGGCCGTGCGTGCGGCCGGAGACCACCCGCTCGAAGAGGTCGTCCAATCGCGAGTGCGCGGTCGCCGGGTCGGTGTCGATGCGAAAGTGCCGGTCGCGGAGCGGCTCGGCCGGGTGCAGCAGCGCCGTCACCCCGATCACCAGCCGCCCTGACTCGAGCGACAGGGCGTCCTCGTAAGCTCGAAGCACCCGGCTCGGTGCGGAGGTCTTACCGGACTCCCAGCGGCTGAGTCGCGTGGTGTCGGCGGTGACGTCCAGTTCGCGCAGCGCGGCCAGGAACGCGGTGCGCCCGCTCATGCGTGGATCCGCCGCGTGCAGCCTGGACAGCCCCATCAACCAGGCGACCCGCTCCTTGAGACCAGGTGTGAACGACTGCATCGGGGTGGGGTCGGAAGGAAGCTTGTACGGGCGTCCTCGGCGTCGGATGAGGCGAGGATCGACGCGTGGGACTGATGCGTCGGCAGTGATCGTGGGCAGCGCGGCATCGCCGTTCTGGACCATCCCCATGGCGGAGTCCTCAATGCTTGGCGTACGACCGGCCATCCCGCCGGTCGGGGCCCGAGAGCACGAGCATTGTTGCAAAGAACGAGGGCGTGATGCATCTAATACGTCACATCTCCGCCGCTCCAATAGTCTCCCCTCTGCCACAGCAGTCTCAGTGGCCCACCCGTGCCCTCGGACCTGGTGGTGCTCCCCCCTCAAGAAACACAGCCGTGCGCGGATGTACCGGGCGCGACTTCTCCGAAAGGAACAGCATGAATAGCAGCGGCATTAAGCGTGGATTGGCCGTATCGGCCATCTCCGCGCTTGCGCTTGCGGGACTGGCCATCGCGCCAGCGCAGGCACAGACCATCCAGCAGGGCGAGGACGTCGTCGTCGACCTCTACAGCGTCGACACGGGCGGCATCGGCATCCGCAACGACGGTAACAACACCACCGTCACGCTGATGGCGGGCTCCAACAACGCCAACGTCAACTCGTTCAGCTTCTACTACCTCAAGGGCGCCACCGAGGTCCTGATCACCGATGTTGCGAACATCAACGGTCTCGGCACCACGCAGTGGACCCCGCCCGTCGGCGCCGAACTCGCGGCCATCACCGGCGTCCGGGTCAAGGCCTTCAATGCGGCCAACGTCCAGGTCGGTGCCAACACCGACAACGCGATCGCCGCTCCGAACGCCGTCGGCACGAACGACGTCATCGGCCTGACCGGACCCGCGAACAGCCCCCTCGGTGTCTACCGCGGTCAGGTCATCATCAGCGGCAAGGCGACTGACCCGGCCAACACCTTCGTGAACGTCGAGGGCCCGGGCGCGAGCGATGGAGCCGTGGCGGTTGTCGCCACGGGGGCGGCTGACGGCATCGGCACGCCGGTCGCCGGTCTGGCTCCGATCTCGGCTGCGAACAACTCCGCTGACGCACTCGACAGCGTGATCGCCCGGGCCTACGTTCCTGGCGAGAGTGACGACGAGCAGGTCTACGAGCTCTACAACCAGTCGATCAACACCGTCACCGCAACGGTCGCTCCGGGCTACAACGCCAACACGTTCGGCCCCGCTACGGAGACGCGCTACGTCGTCAAGGCGCTCGACCAGCAGAACAAGCCGATTGGTGGCGTTGACGTCTACCAGTCGAACATTGCTGGCGTGGCTACGGCCGGTATCGGCCGCACGCCCGCCAACGCTGCTTACGCAACGCAGCAGACCGACGTCCTCGGTCAGAGCGTGGTCCGCATCAACGAGGCGGACATCGACACGGCCGCTGACGCGGACCCCGCTGTCGGAATCGGCGCCACCTACGTGGTCGTCGACTACGACGAGGATGGCGTCTACGACCTGGGTCTCGACCAGATCTTCAAGCTGTCGATCTCCAACCTGCCGCTGGCGCCCGCGTCGATCGACATCGCGTCGTCGAAGGGCTTCGCACTCGACGACGACGAAACCTCGAACCTCACCATCACAGTGAAGGACGCATCGAACAGCGTCGTGCCGAACGCTGCGGTCACTGTGACCGTCGCGAAGGACGTCGCCGACAACACCCCCGTCGACAGCACGACGAACCTGGGCGTCTTCAACACCGACGCCGACGGCAAGATCGTGATCCCCAACGTCAACCTCACCGAGAACAACAACAAGGTTGCAACCACGGTGACTGCGACGACCGCGGGTGTCGTGAAGACGCAGGCGTTCGAGACGGACCAGGCCGCCGTGGTTTGGGACTCCGCGAACAACCTGCAGGCCTTGGCCAACACCTCGGTGACCGCAGGTGGCAAGCTCGCGCTGCCGTCCGGCACGGTGCTGCCCGGCCGCACGGTGGGAATCCAGCTCGCCCGCGCTGCCGGCGATGCTGACCCGGTGCAGGCGGGTGTTCAGGCCGCCAATGCCTCATTCGCACCGCAGGCAGAGCAGCCCGCCGGCACGATCCGTGGTGGCGACTTGATCGCCGACGCGACGACCAGTGCCACGGGTACGTTCTCGGTGAAGATCACCGACCCCGCGACCCCGGTCGCCAACGAGGTCGGCGACTCGCTGACCGCCGGCATGACTCCCCCGGCGTTGCTTGCTGACTCGATCGCGACCATCGGCCTCGACTTCCTCCGGTCGCTCGACCCGACGAAGGTCGCGGTCAACTCGGTGACCCCGTTGCTCGGCGCTGCGACCCCTGGTCGTCCGGTCAACGTCAACTACACGGTGACGAACGCGGACGGCATCATCCTGACCGGAGCCTCGGTCAAGGTCGACGTCAACAACGACGCGTTCCTCACTCCGGCGTCCACCACGGCGGCAAACCTGACGTCTGTCGCCGCTGGCGGCCTGTACGGCAAGTTCGTGAACTCGGGCACCAGCACCACCACCCCGCTGGGTGGTAACGCAACCGGGAATGCAACCGTCGCGATCGAGCGCTCCGCTGGCTTTGACGACGACTTCGCCAACACGGTGACGGCCACGATCACGGCCGGCGCCGCGTCGACCACCGCCACGATCCCCTTCACCACCTCGGCCGCACAGGCGCTCAACTTGGGCGACGTCGCGATCTCGGTGAGCGAGGAGACCGTTCCGGACACCGAGGCCCCGATCCAGACGCGCGAGATCGTCTTCTACGACGTCACCGCCAAGGACCAGTTCGGCAACCTGTCGCGGGAGCCTGTCACCGTCGACGACGCTGGCAACCCGAACGCCGGCTTCAACACGGGCATCCCCGCCCTGTTCGTCGGTGGCCCGCAGACCCCCGCCACGGGCTTCACGGTTCCGACCGTGCAGCCGAACGGCGTGGCCACGTTCTACGCGACGGCTACCGCCGCCACCACGCAGAACATCACGGCCACGGTCAACGGGTTGACGAACACCGCCAGCGCGACCGATCAGAACCTCGTTCTCGCTGGCGTTCAGGTCAACACCACGGCTGGTGTCTCGAACAAGGCGCTGACCGACACGCTGACCTGGTACGTCATCGACTTCGCCAACGCGACCTACGACCTCGACCTGAGCGTCGAGAGCCCGGTCCCGGTCGGCACCCCGGTGACGGCGCAGGCCACGGCGATCGACCAGAACGGCAACCCGATCCGCAACCTGGGTGTTCTGTTCGTCCGTACCGGTCCTGACACCGAGAACGGCGCGATCAACTTCGCCGGTGCCACCGACGAGCTCGGCCAGGAGACCTACTTCTTCTCCGGCTCGAAGGCCGGCCAGGCTCAGGTGAACGTGCAGTTCTACGAGGGCTTCAACGTCATCTCGGGTGACCCGACGGGTGACCTCGTGGGAACGGCTGAGGTCGAGCGTCTCGTGTTCGGCACCGTCGTTGGCGAGGAGAAGGCCAAGATCAAGCCGAAGCTGTTCGCGGAGAACGCCGGCAACGGTCAGGACCAGGTCACCATCAGCGCCAACAAGGCCAAGGGTGCCCTCGTCAAGCTCTACCGGATCACCGGTAAGGGCCGCGCGCTGGTCCGCACGGGCCCGATCGCCAACAACGGATCGGTGACCTTCACGGTCGGTGACCGCAACGGTGGCAAGAAGACGACGTACGTCGCCATCGTGAAGGCCACGGCCTCCACCAAGAAGGGCACGACGAACCGCGACGCGGTTCGCTGATCGAAGGCACTCAGCCTTCGCAGGCTGAAGGCTGAAGTGACCCTGGGAAGGGTGGTCTGGCCGGCTCCGGCCGGTCAGACCACCACTTCCTCCACCAGGGTCGCGGGATCTTCTCGGGATTTGGCTTCACGAGGCCCTGGTGCCTCAAGCGCGGTCCGGGCCGCTCCCTGTATGCCGCTGCGTGGGAGTGGTCCGGACCGCTCGAGCAGTCCCCGTTGATGGCTCGCTGCCGCTAGCCGTCAACGACTGGTAGGCGCCGCACCTCGGTGCGGCGCCTACCTGCGTTTTCCGTGGCAGCCTGCGCTTCGGGTGGACGTGGAGGCACTAGGCTCCCGGCCATGAACAGCGGCGGCGTGAAACGGGCTCTTGTCCTCTCGACCATCTCGGCGTGCGCCCTGGTGGGCCTGGCATCGCTACCTGCCCACGCGCAGACCATCAGGCAGGGCGAGGATGTCCTCGTCGATCTCTACAGCCTCGACAGCGGAGCCATCGGCATCCGCAACGACGGCAACAACGCGACGGTCACCCTGATGGCCGGTTCGAGCTCGGCCTCCGTCAACAGCTTCTCGTTCTACTACCTCAAGGGCGCCACGGAGGTACTGATCGCCGACGTCGCGAACGTCAACGGCGTCGGCACGACCCAGTGGACGCCGCCCGTGGGCGCCGAGCTGGCGGCCATCACCGGAGTCAGGGTCAAGGCTCTCGACAACGGAGACGTCCAGGTCGGTGGCGACGTCGCCAACCCGATCTTCGTACCCACCCAGGTCGGCTCGAACAACGTCGTCGGCCTGACGGGCACGACGAACAGCCCTCTGGGCGTCTACCGCAACCGCGTCATCATCAGCGGCAAGGCGACCGACCCGGGCAGTACGACCGTGAACGTCGAGGGTCCCTCGACATCGGACGCCGGAACCGTCGTCACCACGACCGGTCCCGCCGACAGCATCGGCACGCCCGTGGCCGGACTCGCCACGATCTCGGCGGCCAACAACACCGCCGACCCGCTGGACTCCGTCATCGTCCGGGCGCTGACGTCCGGGAACGGTAGCGATGACGAGCAGGTCTACGAGCTCTACGACCAGGCGATCACCACCGTCACCTCCGCGGTCGCCGCCGGCTACAGCGCCAACGTGTCCGGGCCGGCCACCGAGACGCGCTACGTCGTCAAGGCACTCGACCAGTCCGGCAGGCCGATCGGGGGCGTCGACGTCTACCAGGCGAACATCACCGGTGCCCCCGCCGCCGGCATCGGCCGCACCCCTGGCAACGGCGGCCTCGGCACGGTCGAGACCGACGTGCTCGGTCAGACCGTCGTCCGGCTCAACGAGGCCGACATCGACACCGCGAGCGATGCGGACACCGCGACCGACGTGGGGGCGACCTACGTCGTGGTGGACTACGACGAGGACGGTGCCTACGACCTGGGTCTCGACCAGCTCTTCAAGTTGTCGGTGAGCAAGAAGCCGACGACGGCCGCCTCGATCGACATCGCGTCGTCGAAGGGCTTCGTGCTCGACGACGACGAGCGTGCGGACCTCACCGTGACAGTGAAGGACGCCGCCGGCATGCCCGTTCCGGGGGCCGACGTGGCCCTGTCGGTCGCCAAGGACGTCGCTGACAACACGCCCGTCGACAGCACGACGAGCCTGGGCACCGTCACGACCGGAGACGACGGCCAGGTCGTGCTGCCCAACGTCAACATGACCGAGGACGGCAACCGCGTCGTCACGACAGTGACGGCCACTGTTGCGACGATCTCGAAGGTCCAGACGTTCGAGACCGACCAGGCCAAGATCAGGTGGAGCCCTGCCGCGGGCCTCCAGGCTGCGGCTGGCTCGTCGACCACTGCCACCGGCGCGCTCGCGTTGCCCTCGGGCGCGGTGCTCCCGGGGCGGGCGGTGAATCTCCAGTTCACCCGCACCAACGATGCCGACGGCGCCATGTCGCCGGCCATGGTGCCCGGGAACGCCTCCTTCGCCCCGCAGGCCGACCAGCCGGCTGGCACCGTCCGCGGCGGCGACCTGATCGCGAGCGCCACCACCGACGGCGCCGGGGCGTTCTCGGTGCGGATCACCGATCCTGCTGCCCCGACCGGCTACGAGCTGGGCGACACGGTCACAGCGGGCATGACTGTCGGGGGAGCCGACTCGGCCACGCCGCTCACCGTGGACTTCATCGGCTCGGTGACACCGGCCACCATCACGGTCAACTCGGTGACGAACCTCCTCGGCGCCCCCACCCCGGGCCGTCCGGTCACCGTGAACTACACGGTGCGCAACGCCGAGGGCTTCGTGCTGACGAGCGCTCCGGTCACGGTCGCCGTCACGAACGGCGCGTTCCTCACGCCTCCGGCGACCACGGCGGCCAACTTGACCGCCGTCGCGGCCGGTGGCCTCTTCGGCAGATGGGCCAGTCTCGGTGCCAGCACGACCGCGCCGCAGGGCGGCTCGACCGGCAACGCGACCATCGCCATCGAACGTGCCGCAGGATTCGACGACGACTTCACGCAGAACGTGGGCGTCACCCTCACCGCCGGCGCGGTCAGCACGACGGTGCCGGGCGGCATCGACTTCACCACGTCTGCGGCCCCGGCGCTCAACCTGGGCGACGTCGCCCTCACCGTGAGTGGTGAGACGGCGCCGGACGCCGACCAACCGGTGCAGACCCGTGAGGCGGTGTTCTACGACGCCAGCGCCAAGGACCAGTTCGGCAACCCCACCCGGGCGACGGTCACGACGGACGACGCCGGCAACGCCCAGGCCGGCTTCGGCCCGCTGCCAACCGCCTACGTCGGAGCACCCGCGGCGATCACCGGCACGACGCTTCCCGCGGCTCAGCCCAACGGCGCCGCGACCTTCGTGGCAACGGGTACGGGAGCGACCACCCAGGCCATCACCGCGACGGTCTCCGGCGTCGCGAACACCGCCAGTGCGACCGACCAGGACCCGTCGCTACCCGGTGCGCAGGTCGCACCCACTCAGAAGACGGCCACCAAGACCCTGACTGACTCGCTCGCCTGGTACGTCGTCGACTTTGCGGCGTCGACCTACACGCTCAGCGCCCCGCCCTCGGCTGCCGTGGGATCGCCCCTCACGGCCACCGCGACGGCTCTCGACCAGAGGGGCAACGCGATCCGTAACGCTGGGGTCCGCTTCGCTCGTACCGGACCTGACACCACGAACGGCCCGGCCGGCTCCTCGGGCGCGACGGACGCGACCGGCTCGGAGACCTACATGTTCGCCGGCACGAGGGCCGGCAGGACCACGGTCTACGCGCAGTTCTACGAGAACGCTGCCGTCGGCTCAGAAGTGCCCACCGGCGCTGTGGTCGGTACTGCCGACCCGGTCACGGTCCGGATCGGGGACCCCGGCACGGTGCGGCAGCCGATCAGGCCCAAGGCCTCGGCGCGAGGTGCCGGGCCGAACGTCGACGTCATCACGGTGAAGGCGAAGTCAGCGGTGGGGGCCAGGGTGGAGCTCTACCGGGCCCTCGACGACGACGTCACGATGATCGCCACCGCCAAGCTCGACTCCACTGGGACTGCGAGGTTCCGCGTCAAGGACACCAACCGGGGCGCCAAGACGTTCTACGCAGCCACCGTTGCCGCTACCCGTCGCACCCAGGCGGGCACGACCAACGCGGTCGGAGCGCGCTGATCGCATCCGGACTATCGCTACCTCGGGGTGAGGTAGCGATAGGCGTGGTGGGTGCGGAAACCGAGTTGCTCGTAGAGAGCAAGGGCCGGCTCGTTGTCGGCCAACACCTGGAGGTAAACCGTGTGGGCTCCCTGCTCGGCCCCCCACTCCACGAGCTCGGCGAGGATCTGGGTCGCGAGGCCTCGGCGGCGATGCGCGTCGTCGACGCGCAGATCGCGGATTCCGAGCCAGTCGTCGGCGTAGGCGGCTACTCCGGAGGCGGTGTCGGGGATGGTGGCCGTGACGAGTTGCGGGGTTTCGAGGCTCGGGCCTGGCGGCCCTTGCGCCTCAACCAGCTCGGGGTCGGGGGATTCTAGGCTCGGGCCTAGCGGCCCTCGCACCTCAACCACCTCGGCAGCGGGGCGTCTCGATACGCCCGCTCGTTCCTCGCGGGCTACTCGACGACCGAGCCTGCGGGCGAGCTGGGCGGTGGCGGTGACCATGAAGAGGGTGTCGGCCTCGGTGCTCTCGGGCACCCAGCCCAGTCCGCGGAACCGCGCCTCCTCCTCCGAGTCGGCGAGGACGGCGGCGACCGGCCGTTCGTAGTGGGCGAGGACGGCGTCCACGTCGCCGTCGACTCCCGAGGGACCGAAGGCGAGCACGGAGTTGGCGCGGCGAGCGGTCGCGGTGGGGGAGTCGCGCAGCACCCACTTGCCCAGGGGGGTGGTGATGAGGTCGGGAAAGAGCGCGAAGCCGTGCACCTGCGCGTCGCGGGGGGAGACCCGGTCACGGATCGAGGCGCGCGGCGGGACCGGCTTGCCCGTGATGAGGTCGGTGAGGGGGATCGTCACCGGGGCTCCGGAGGCCGGCTGCACGACGATGCCGACCTCGCTCCAGGCGAGGCACGTGCCCAACAGGTCGGTGGCTCGCCCGTCAGGCAACAGTCGGCGCACCACGACACGTTGCCCGACGACATGTGGGCCCAGCATGTGTTCGGGCACGACAACACATTAGGCTGAGCGTGCTCTCGCGCCGTCCCAACCCCCGCAATCTATGGAGGATCCGATGACCTACGTCATCACGCAGCCTTGCGTCGACCTGAAGGACCGCGCCTGCGTCGACGAGTGCCCGGTCGACTGCATCTACGAGGGCAAGCGGATGCTCTACATCCACCCCGACGAGTGCGTCGACTGCGGTGCGTGCGAGCCGGTGTGCCCCGTCGAGGCGATCTTCTACGAGGACGACACCCCGGAGGACCAGAAGGAGTTCTACACGGCCAACGTGGGCTTCTTCGAAGAGCTCGGGTCGCCCGGCGGCGCCGCCAAGATGGGCGAGATCGACCACGACCACCCGGTCGTCGCGGCGCTCGAGCCGCAGGAGCACGACCACTGACGCACGGCCGACGTGACGGCGCGGGGGTCTCGGCGAGGCTCCCCGTGGCCGTCCAGGCCTCCATCGCGGAGGTGCGTGCGCGCGCGGCCCGCTACGACGGCCCGGTCGTCGACTTCTCCATCGGCGCCCCGATCGACCCGACGCCGGACGTCGTCCGGCAGGCGCTGGCCGCCGAGGCCGACTCACCCGGCTACCCGCTGACCATCGGACGAGCCACGCTGCGCGAGGCGTTCGTCGCGTGGCTGGCGGGGGTGCACGGCGCCACCGGCCTCACCGAGGCGCAGGTGCTGCCGGTGATCGGCACCAAGGAGCTGATCGGCTCCCTGGCCCTGCACCTCGACCTCGGTGCCGAGGCGACCATCGCGCACCCGACCCTGGCCTACCCCACCTACGCCGTGGGCGCCGCTCTGGTCGGCGCGCGCCCGGTGCTCGCCGACACGGTGGCCGACCTCGAGGCCCTCGACCAGGTGCCCGCGCTGGTCTGGATCAACTCGCCGAGCAACCCGACTGGTCAGGTGTTGTCGCCCGACGAGCTGCGCGCCCTCGTGGGTTGGTGCCGCGAGCACGGCGCCCGGCTGGTCTCCGACGAGTGCTACCTCGACCTGGGCTGGGAGGCGACGCCCACCAGCGTGCTCCATCCCGACATCTGTGGCGGCACCCACGACGGGCTGCTCGCCGTCCACTCGCTCAGCAAGCGCTCGAACCTGGCGGGCTACCGCTGCGGCTTCGTCTCGGGTGATGCTGCGACCATCGCCGAGCTCGCCAGCGTGCGCCGCAACCTGGGGCTCCAGATGCCCGGCCCCCAGCAGGGTGCCTCGATCGCCGCCCTGGGCGACGAGCAGCACGTCGTCGAGCAGCGCGAGCGCTACCGCGCCCGGCGGGACCTGCTGCGCCCGGCGGTGGAGGCGGCCGGGTTCCGTATCGACCGCAGCGAGGCCGGCCTGTACCTCTGGGCAACCCGGGGCGAGCCGAACGAGCAGACCATCGGCTGGTTGGCAGACCAGGGCATCGTGGCCGTGGCTGGCACGGAGTACGGCGCGGCCGGCGCCCAGCATGTGCGCTTCGCGCTCACGGCGCCGGACGACGCGGTCGCGCTCGCGGCCGAGCGGTTGAGAGGATGACGCCGTGACCACCGCTGCAACCGCCCTGATCGCTTCGCTCGCGCACCCCAGCACCGACCCCCACACCCTCATCGCGAGGGTGCAGCGCGCGCTGGGCTGGCAGGGCAGCGACTTCCTGGTCGGGCTGCAGAGCTACGACGAGCTGATGGCCACGCTCCAGGTGGCCACCGACCTCGAGGGCCTGGTGCGCATCGGCGACCCGACGTCGCCGCCGCTGCGCCTCCTGCGCGCCCTCAACGCCGCCCACCCCGACCTGCGGCTGAGCCGGGTGACGAGCCTCGAGTCGCCGTGGCGCTGGACCCGCCTCGGCGGCGGCAGCGGCGATGCGTCCGGCGTCGCGCTGCGGCAGCAGACCTACTCCGACGTCGTCAGCGCGCTCGGCCGCGCCGGAGTGGCGTTCCGGGTGCTGCCCAACGACACCACCACCGAGGAGATCCTGCGCATCGGTCGCGAGGTGGGCTCGGCCGTGGTCGACGTCGACGAGCTCGAGCCCGACGGCATCCTGATCATCGGCTTCCTCGAGACGCTGGAGCCGCTCACCTACGGCTTGCTCTCCCGCGAGCACGCCGACCCGGGGGCGGACGCCGTCGTGTGGCTCTCGATCTCGGCCGAGCGGGAGGCTGCCGGCACCCTGATGACCGCGCTCGAGCAGTTCAGCGTGCTTGGCCTCGACCTTGACTTCCTGCACAGCGACCCGCTCGGGCCGGGTCAGCACGACTTCTACCTCGGCTTCCGCGCCGATCCCTCGCGCATCGGCGACCTGCAGCTCGCGCTGGCCGGCGTGGGGTTCAGCAGCCGGGTGCTCGCGTCGTTCGCTCGCGACCGCCGGCCGTGAGCGTGCTCCGATGAAGGTCACCTACCTCGGCCCTTCCGGCACGTTCACGCACCAGGCCGTCATCGCTCTGCGGCCCGACGCCGAGTCGGTGCCGTTGACGACGCAGGCCGACGCCCTGGACGCCGTGGTGGCCGGCGAGGCGGCCTACGCCGTCCTGCCGATCGACAACTCCGTCAACGGTGTGGTCGTGCCCACTCTCGACGCGCTGCTGCAACGCCCCGACCTCTCCATCATCGACAGCAGCGTCGTGCCGATCTCCTTCGACGCCTTCACCCGCGACCCGGGAGTCGCCCCGCACGTGGTCGTCAGCCACCCGCACGGGCTGGCCCAGTGCCGGGGCTGGATCGAGGGGCAGGGCCTCGCCACCCGCGAGGCGTCGTCGACGGCGGCCGCCTGTCGCGACCTCGGGCCGGGTGAGATCGGCATCGGGCCGGCCATCTGCGGGTCGCTCTACGACCTGCACACGGTGGCCGCCGCCGTCGAGGACAACGCCGACGCGTTCACCCAGTTCGCCCTGGTCGCGGCCAGCGACCTGCCTCCCACTCCCGACCCGGCGCACGGGGACGACGGGCTGCTCGTCGTCATCCGCCCCGACGCCAACGTGCCCGGCCTGCTCCGGCGCCTGCTCGGCGTGCTCGAGAGTCGCGACATCAACATGACCAACCTGGTCACCCGTCCCAACCCGGCCACGCCCGGGCTCTTCACCTTCCTGCTCTTCCTGTCCGGCGACTTCCGCACCGACCAGTTCGCCGAGATGCAGCAGGAGTGGTCGGAGCTCGGCGGCACGGCCTGGGCCGTCGGACGGATCTCGCCGCTGGCCGAGCTCGCGAGCCGACGGTGAGTGGCTTCGCACGCGTCGCCGTCGTCGGCGCCGGCCTGATCGGTGGCTCCGTGGCTCGGCGTGCCCGCGCCCAGGGAGCGACGGTCACGGTCGTCGATCCGGACCCTGAGGCGCAGGCTCTTGCCGCTGGCGAGGGGTTCGCAGTGGCCGCCGCGCCGGCGTCCGACACCGAGCTGGTGGTGCTGGCCGGGCCGCTCGACACCCTCGCCGCCACGATGGTCGAGGTCGCCGCCGCGGCACCCACGGCGACGATCCTCGACGTCGGAAGCGTCAAAGCCGCACCTGCGCGAGCGGCTCTCGCCGCGGGCATCGCCGACCGGTACGTCGGCTGTCACCCGATGAGCGGCACCGAGCTGAGCGGCTGGGCGAGCTCCGATGCCGAGCTGCTGGTCGACGTCACCTGGGCGGTCACGCACGGCACAGGCCCGGTGGCCGATGTCGTGTCGTGGGTGCTGGAGGTGTTCGACGCGACCGTCGTGGTGCTCGACCCCAATGAGCACGACCGAGCAGTCGCGCTGGTCAGCCACGCGCCCCATGCGATCGCCAACGCGCTCCTGGCCGTCGTCGAGTCGGCCCACGTGCCTCCGGCGGCCCTGCTGGCTGCCGGCAGCTTCCGCGACGGCACCCGGGTGGCCGGGCGCAACCCGGCTCGTACCTTCAACATGATCGCCGAGAACGCCGCCGCGCTCGCGCCGGCCCTGGACGCCGTCATCGCCGAGCTGCAGGCCTACCGCGCGGATCTCGACGACCCGGCCGCCCTGCGAGAGCGGGTGGAGCAGGTGGCGATGGCCGCCCAGGCGGTGCGGGACCCTCGGCTGGCGTGGTCTCGACACGACCACCTTCCCGACGTCGTCGTCGAGTCGGCCACCTCGGGGCGAGCCGTCGTCGTGCGTGGCGACCAGCACGCCTTCGTGGCGCCGTGACGTTCCGGATGGCGCTCGTGAGTGCCCTGACGTTGGTCCTGGCGGCGTGCGCCGGGTCCGAGGACCCTGACCCGTCGGCACCCGCGGGCAGCGCCGTCCCGGGCTCGGCGTCTCCCGGCGCACCGGAGCGCGACGAGATACGGGTGGGTCCATGGGCGGTCGACGTCGTGGCTGTCGACACCGACGCGACGGACTCCGTCCTGGCCGCGAGCACGGCCAATCGACCGCCGCGGGGTCGCTACCTCTTGGCCACGGTGGAAGCGACGTACGCCGGGCCGCGCAAGCGGGCCGACGCCGTCTTCGATCTCACCTGGTCGTTCACGGACCTCGACGGCGCCGTGTACGAGGAGGTGTACGCCCTGGGCCCGAACGCCGATGAGTCGACCAAGGCCGCTCCGGGTGAGACCGTGACCGTCGACGTCTCCTTCGACGTGGCAGCCGGTGCCGCCGAGGGCGGCACCCTCACGGTGGAGGCGCTCGGCAAGAAGGCCGTCATCAGCAGGGACTTCCCGGTCGAGGGCTGAGCCTGGTTGACCTAGGCGAACACGTCGACGTGCACGTGGTCGCGGTGCTCGAGGATGTCGCGATCGCCTGACCTCGAGGGCGGGTCGTAGCGCCGCCACGAGTCGTCGCGGCCGGCGCGCCAGATGCGCGCGTCGAAGATGACCGTCTGCACATCCAGGCGCTCGGCGTTCGCCACCAGGTACTGGGCCAGCGCCCACCCGCGCGTCTTGTTGGCGTCGTTGATGGGCCGGAAGAACACGTCGACGGCGCGCCCGTCGTAGTGCGTCGACCCGGCCATGTGGCCGTCGCGCACCCCGCCCGGGGCGAACCCGCCGAGTGGCAGAGCGCCGAAGCGGTCGAGCACGTCGACCCGGACGGCGTCCGCGCGGGCGGTGAGACCTGAGGCGACCAGAGCAGCGTCGGCGGCGTCCACCTCGCCGTCGACCCGGCACACGAACGCGTGCCGCGAGTGTCCGGTCAATGCCGAGGCGAGCACCCGGGCGTCGTCCTCGTGGTCGGCGTAGGCCTCCGGGAAGCCGGAACGCTGAACCTCCTGGGCTGCCACGGTGATCTCCAGCTGTTCGTAGCCGCTGACCTTGGCCAGCGCGTCGTAGAACGCGTTGGTGGCGTACGTCGGGTCCTGCACCTGCTGCGCGGATCCCCACCCCTGGGAGGGACGCTGTTGGAACAGCCCCAGGGAGTCGCGGTCGCCGTAGCCGAGGTTCTGCAGGTCCGACTCCTGGTAGGCCGTCGCCAGCGCGATCGACGCCGCGCGAGCCGGCAGACCGCGCTGCACGGCGATCGCGGCGATCAGCGACGCGTGCTCGGCCTGCTCGAGGCTCAACTCGACCGAGCGGTCCCCCACGGTGGCGGTGCAGCCCTCGCGGTCGAAGAACGGCAGCCGGACCTCGTCCAGGCTGCGGAAGCTGACCACGACGACCGTCGCGATGGCGACGACGCCGACCAGCGCCGCCACCAGCCTCTTCATGCGCCCAGTCTGTCTGAGGGGTCGAAACTCTCGGGCCGCGGTGATGCTCGTCCTCAGGTCCACGCTGACCCGTCCTCTATAGAGGACGGGTCAGCGTCAGTTGGCGTGCAGGGCCTCGTTGAGGGCGATGCCTGAGCCCTTCCACGGCACCGCCTCGACCGCGCCGGTCACCGAGTTGCGGCGGAACAGCACATTGTCGCGACCCGAGAGGTCGAGCGCCTTGATCGTCTGGGGCTTGCCGTCGCGGTCCAGCACGGTCACCTTGGTGCCGGCGGTGACGTAGCAGCCGGCCTCGACCACGCAGTCGTCGCCGAGGGAGATGCCGATGCCGGAGTTGGCGCCGAGCAAGCAGCGCTCGCCGATGCTGATGGTCTCCTTGCCGCCGCCCGAGAGCGTGCCCATGATCGAGGCGCCACCCCCGACGTCCGAGCCGTCGCCGACGACCACGCCGGCCGAGATCCGGCCCTCGACCATCGAGGCGCCGAGGGTGCCGGCGTTGAAGTTCACGAAGCCCTCATGCATGACGGTGGTGCCCTCGGCCAGGTGGGCGCCGAGGCGCACGCGGTCGGCGTCGGCGATGCGGACGCCGCTGGGCACGACGTAGTCGGTCATCCGCGGGAACTTGTCGATGCCGTAGACGCTGACGTGCACGCCGGCAGCCTTCAGGCGAGCCCGGGTGAGCTCGAAGCCGGTGACGGCGCAGGGGCCGGCTGAGGTCCACACCACGTTGTTGAGCAGGCCGAACATCCCCTCCAGCGACTGACCGTGCGGCGCGACAAGGCGGTGTGAAAGCAGGTGGAGCCGGAGCCAGACGTCCTCGGTCGTGGTGGGGGCGCTCGAGAGGTCGGCGATCTCGACGAGCCGCACCTCGCGGGTCACGCCTCGCTGCTCGTCGGGGGTGGCGAGGGCGACCAGGTCCGCCGGAGCGTCGGTGCCGTCGGGCGATCCGAGCGCCGGTTGCGGGAACCAGACGTCCAGGACCGCGCCGGCGGCGTCGAGGGTGGCGAGGCCGTGGCCCCAGGCGGAGGTGGGCGCGTCAGTCACGTCGACCCACCCTAGACGGGTCGGCGATCGGTCGCGGGCTAGCCCGCGACCCTGAGATTGAGCAGGTCCGAGCTCGAGTGGGCGAACCCGTCGGCCCCGATGAACACGACCTGCACCGTGTGGCGGCCGGGTGTGAGCGCCTCGAGCTCGACGGAGGCGCCCTCGGTCAGCTCGGTGACCCCGAGCCGGTGCCGGACGAGCTGGTCGACGAGCACCAGCGCGGTGCCGCGCGGTGCGACAAGTGCCGTGACGGTGTAGGTGACCAGCGCCGGTGAGTTCGGTCGGATGCGGCTCGCGAGCAGGTGCGCGTGGGTAGCGGTGTCGACGAGGTCGTCGTCGACCAACGCTGACGCGGAGGCGTCGGTCTTGGGCCGTCGGAGGAGCGAGAGCATGGGTCAATCCTGGGTGCCTGCCAGGCCCGAAAGGGTGAAATGTGACGTTCCCGAACAATCCCGAACAGCAGTGGCTAGACCATGTGTAGTGGGCATATGACGGCCATCACAGGAAAGGC
>Ga0098074_1000620_pt1 | contig 22335 bp, 17 predicted proteins | sample 32_taG_FD_75064 | JGI IMG/M metagenome (GOLD analysis project Ga0098074, IMG submission 75064) | Marine viral communities from the Gulf of Mexico - 32_GoM_OMZ_CsCl metaG | ecosystem: Environmental > Aquatic > Marine > Oceanic | place: Atlantic Ocean: Gulf of Mexico | collected 2015-07-12
AGATCTAAAAGTAAAGTTCAATGAAGGATTTAAAAATGTATTAATAACAGGAGAAGAAGGTTATGCTGCAAGTATAATTAATAACAGACCAGTGATAGAAGTACTAGATCCTAAGAAGACTTATATTATAAGATCTGGTTATTCTAATAAGTGGGAAGATGCAGATGTAATTATCTCTTATGATTATATCTCTCCCGGAGCTGCAGTAGATCAATACTATGAAAATTTAAAGTCTACAGATGTAAAGAAGTTAGACGATGATGCAGCTAAAAAATATGGCACTAATAGTGAAGACGAACTTACTTTAGATATAGATGAATATGGAGTTCATGCAGCTAGAGAAGAGATGTTTAATGACTTTCTAGACCTTCCAGGAGAAGATAATACTATACATAGTAGACATAGTGAATTAGTAGATCAATATGGAAATGTACGACGAATTAGACTGTACTGGAAAAGCTACAAAGAAATCAAAAAGATTAGATACTTTGATGACTTTGGAAATGAACAATTTAGAATTGCAAATGAATTTGAGCAACCTAATAAAGAATTGGGTGAAGAAGCGAAATCCTACTGGGTTAGTGAATGGTGGGAAGGTGTTCAAATTATGGGAGAAATCTACCCCTACATTAGACCAAGACAGATTCAATATAATAAGTTCGCAGATCCTGGATATAATCACCCTGGAATCGTAGGTCAAATATATAATACTGGTGAAATGAAGACCGTTTCTATGATGGATCTTGCTAGACCTTATCAGTTACTATATGATGCTACTATGCATAGATTAACAGACGCACTAAGTAAGTTCTTTGGTGCTATGCCTGTAGTTGATTATGCTTGGATACCAGAAGGATGGAACGTAAAGAAATGGCTATACTTTGCTAGAAAAGCGGGGATTGCAGTAAGAGATAGTTTTAAAGAAGGTAATAAAGGAGCCGCCACTGGAAAAATAGCCGCCAGTGTAGGTAATACTTCTAGTACTATCAATCAGCCACTTGGAGATTACATACAACAACAAATTAATATTCTTAACTATATAGAACTTCAAATGGGGAGAATCATTGGTATTCCACCTCAGCGATTAGGAGATATAGCTAATAGAGAAACAGTAGGAGGAATAGAGAGAGCAGTGACTCAATCTTCTTTTGCTACTAATGAATTATTTAAGATTCATGATAATGTCAAGAAACGAGTATTAACTCTATTACTTGAGACCTCTAAGATAGCTATGAAAGATAATCCCCAGAAGTTCCAACATATAGGAGATGATTACTTAGCTCAGATGTTTGAGATAGGAGATGAAATCATGGAAGAAGAATATGGTATTGTACTTAGTAATGAAAATGATATTACTAAAATGGAGCAAGTATTAGAGCAATTAGCTCATGCTGCTATTCAAAATCAAACACTTAAATTTTCTCACGTATTTCAATTATTTAATTCTAGTTCTTTAGCAGAAAAGCAAAAGATCATTGAGATAGGAGAAGAAGAAATGATGCAACGTCAAGAACAGATGCAACAACAAGCTATTCAGCAACAGCAAGCAGAACTTCAAGCTAAGCAGCAAGAAGAAGCTATGAAAGCTGAAATGGATATGTTAAAGCACAGAGAAAATTTACAGATGGAAAAGTATAAAGTAGATCAACAAGAAGCTACTAAACGTTTCCAAATGGGTCAAGACATTAATAAAACTAACAGTGAAATAGAGCAAGAGTACAATAAGCTTGACAATGACTTAATGTTAGAGATGCGTAAGTTAGATGAAGAAATGAGATCTAACAAGGCTAATGAGAAGCTAGAAGAAAAGAAAATAGCTGCCCAGAAAGCCGCAGCAGCCGCTAAGCCCAAAACGTCAACTTAGAGATAATCGAGCTTTATTCTGATTACTATTTAAAATTATATTTGTGATATGGACGATTTAATGTTTTCGTTTGAGGATTTAAATCTAGAGGGAGGAGAAGAACTAAATGTAGAAACTACGCCTCCTATTGAAGAAGAAGTAGAAAAGAAAGTAGAAACTGATACTACTGATACTACTGATACTAGTAGTGTAGAAGTACCAGAAAATCTAGACACTACTACAATCAATGAAGAAGGAGATAATGATGCCTTAGCCTCTATGGTAAATTACCTTAAAGAGCAGGGTGTTCTTTATATGGAAGAAGATAAAGAAGTAAAGATTACTTCTCTAGAAGATTTCAAAGACCTAATTAAAAGCTCTAATGAAAAGGCTAGATATGCTAATTTAACAGAGTCTCAACAACGTTATCAAGACGCTCTAGAAAATGGAGTGCCTATGAAAGATTACGAAAAAGTAGAAAAAGAGATTCAGGCATTTAGTAATATTAAGCCAGAAAATTTAGAAGAAGAACAGACTAGATATCAAGTAATTGCTCTTGATCTTATGGAGTCTGGAGTAGAAAGAGAAAAAGCTCTAAAGCTAGCTGAGTATGCATTACAAGACGAAGCTGGTAGTAAAGTAGAAGCTAAGAAAGCCTTGGATAATTTAATTCAAGTAAAGACAGAAAAATATAAAACTCTGTTAGAAAGTTCTAAAGCTCAGCAAATAACTGAGATCAATGATATTGAAAAAGCTATCAATGATAAAACAGAGTTAATGGGTATGTCACTTAATGACGTATCTAAGAAAAAGCTTTTTGACCAAATGACTATGAAGGTAGGGTACACTGATTCAGGAACTCCGCTAAATAAATTTCAGGCATGGCAAAAAGAAAATCCTATTGAAGCTAGTGTTATGCTAAACTACTTCTTTATGATAACAGATGGTGGAAAAGACTTTAGTCAGTTTACTAAACAGGCTACAAGTAAATCTACCAAAGAGCTAGAATCTAAACTAAGACAATTAAGTTTTGACAAAGATGGTAGCGTAATTATCAATGAAGGTAACAGTGGAAAGAGTAACAGTAGTGGAGAAGGTACTTTAACTATAAACATTTAATATAAACAATGAAACTAAACAGATGGCAAGTTAAAGAGCTGAAGCAGTGGAATGGCCCGTTGTTTGACCCTCAGAATACTCTTAAGGCGCTATATAAAACACAGCCTGAGAAAATTCGTAAGTCGATGGTTAAACTTCAAGCGATCTACAATGGCCGCAGCTTGGAGAACAAACTAGAAGAGTACGGCATTAAATATGTCGATACTCTAAATGATTTTTACTACGAGATCATTGCTAGTTCTAAACGTAATGTACAACTTATTGAAGCTCGTTATCAAGGAGCTACAGTAACAGCATCAGATAACAATATCTGTGCTGGAGGTTCTACTGCAGTACTAGTATTTGGTGAAGACTACTTCAACTATGGAGAAGTTATCGTAGGTGAGAAAGTAGAGAAGTATCCTCTACGAGTTATTTCTGAGCCTCGTATTGAAGGTGATAATGTATCTTACCTAGTAGAAGGATGGAACCTTCCTGATGGTATGCCTGGAAGTGAACTAGTAGCAGGAAAGAAATTCTCTCCTGAATTCGCTCCAGCAGCTCGAGGTCTATCGCGTGAGCAAGGTGGTATCAGACGTCCTAGCACTGCTAAGGTACGTAGTACACTATCTTCTCTTCGTATTGACCACAAAGTAGCTGGTGATATTGATGATTACGCAGTACTTATGGGCTTCCCAGTTCTAGATAAGCAAGGAAATGAAAAAGTTTTCCCTGTACTATCTAGCTACGAAGACTGGTTAGTAGAGCAAGAATTCTCTCACTACAAGTCTCATGCTATTAAGTATGGTACTACTTCTATGGACTACGATGGTGAGACTAAAATGATTGATCATAAGTCTGGTCGTAAGCTACAATTTGGCCCTGGTATCCGTCAACAGATGGAGCAGACTAATAAGGCTTACTACAACACTTTCAATCTTGCTTACCTAGAAGCAATTCTAGAGCAATTGTCTTACAACAAACTTCGTATTTCTGAGCGTGAGTTTACTATTCATACTGGTCAAGGTGGTGCTAAGCTTTTCCATAAAGCAGTACTTAACAACGTATCAGGATGGAGCTACTCTGTAACTGATAATAACCCAGCTATTGTACAAAGCGTACAGAGTTCACTACACTCTAATGCTTTCACTGCTGGATTCCAGTTTGTAGAGTATCAAGCTGCTAACGGAATTAAAGTTAAGCTTGAAGTAGACGACTTCTACGATGATCCTAATCGTAATAAGATTCTTATGCCTGGAACTCAAATTCCTGCTGAATCTTACCGTATGGATATTATGTGGATGGGATCTCAATCTGATCCTAATGTTCAGAAACTAGCTTATTCTAAATTCCAGAAATTTGGTGGAGAACTACGTGGTTATGCTGCTGGTTTCCGTAATCCATTTACTGGAGAGATGAATAACGATCACATGAGTTATACTGAGGATTCTGCTACTATGACTAAGTTTACACACTGTGGAGCAGTAGTATATGATCCTGAGCGTACAGCTAGCTTAATCCCTGACGTTTTAAGCTAAACATTTGTTAGAGTAAGGAGGGGATAATCTCCCCTCTCTTTCTCTATTAATTATAAAATAATATGGCAAGAACAAGCACTAAGACTAAATCAATTCTATCTGACGAAAAAGTATTCGTTAGATATATTCCTGACTTCACTAATGGAGTCACTGACAAAACTCACTCTCTATATGGGGGACTTAGCTCTAACGCCAGTATTGCAATTGTAGCGCCTATTCTCAAAGGAGGAGTACGGCATCTATTTACAGAAGAAGAACAAGAGCAATTAGAAGATCTAACTAAGTTGGATTTAAGTACTCATTCTGATTTCTGGAAAGAATATAGAACAGACGGAAATGGCGTTAACATTGGCCACTTTCCTATTTACCTAAAGAAAGAGGGAACTATGTTAGATAAATCTAATCCTCTTGACTACATTAAATTACGAGTACTAGAGAGAAGTAACTTAGTTGCTCCTTCTCCTAGTGAAGTAAAAAACAGATCTAAAGAATATCGTTTTGTTCTTATTAATGAGAACAACCAATTCAAGGAAGATATTGATAAAATGAAGTATGATAAAGACGCTATCAAGCTTCATGACAAGTATGAAAAGGATGCCGATGTACTTACGCATATTCTAAAAGAACTTAAGCGTAACCCCGGCCCATCACAAGACATTGAGTTCCTGCAAAAAGAAACTTGGAAAATAGCTAAGACTAACCCGAAGGAATTCTATGTTGTTGCAAGCGACGAGTACCTTCAAGAAAAAATCCTCTTAAGAAAATCTCTAGAAAGAGACTTAGTACAGAGAGTAAACGGACAGTACTTTGACGAGAAGAATCAAGCTATCTCATTTGACAACGACAATAGTTTTGAAGGAGCTGCTAAATTTTTAGCTTCTGGAGCAGGACAGGAATACAAATTAATACTACAAAAGAAACTAAAAGCTAAGAAAGACTAATGACACCAACAGAATTCAAACTAGAATTTCAGCAACGCTATGATGCTGCTTCTTTAGGAGGCCCTGATCTTAATGACTATGAGATCTCAAGGTTTCTTACAGAAGCTATTAGACGCATGGTAGATGAAGCATATAAAGGCTATGAGAGTTCTGAGTATCATAGAAGACTACTTAATCCTCTTATTGAGGAAAGTACTGTAGCATTAGTACAAAGTCAAGTAGAAGAAGATTATTACAATAATATTTTTACATTTGACTTAACACTTCCTACAGATTTATATTATATCTTACAGGAAAATGTAGTGTTAGAAAATAATAGCTGTAATAAGGTTATCGAGCTTACAACAGTAGACTTAGATAACCTTACTATAGCAATGAAAAATCCTTTTAAAAAGCCCAATAAAAGGAAAGTATTAAGAGCTGAATTAGGGGCTAGACAATTAAGACTATACAGCTCTGACATTATTAATACGTATAAGTTAAAATATATAAAACAGTATACGCCATTAATAGTTGCAACGCTCACTGGAGGCCAGACGATCGACGGAGAAACTGCTCAGAGTAATACTGAATTACCAGTTAATGTTCACTACGAAATAGTGAAACTCGGAGTACTCTTAGCTACTCAGGCCCTTAGAGAGAATAGCTTACAAACCCAAGTTAATATTTAATAATTACTAATTTAAACTTAATAAAATGAGTTCAATTTCATTGCCTTCTGAAAGACAGATTCGGCACTTTTTCGTAGCAGATGCTGTAGCTTCTGAGACTTCTATCACTGATATGCGTTCAACTGCTAGCATTGGAGAAGTACAAATTTTTGGAGAAAACGGACTAAACTCTGACACCTCTGGAGATTTCTACATTGCAAAAGTTAACCAGAAAGGAACACTTAGTATTTCTGATCTTATCACGCCAGGCGATATCACTTATACCGCTGGAGTTTCTCCAGTAACTAAAAAAGGGAAGTATCAAAGCTTTTCACTAAGTTCTGCTCCAGTAGTAGGCGAAAGCTATGTACTAGTAGGTAAGGTGCACTATGGCGTTTCTGAAGAAAACTTTATTACTTTCTGGGCTGAGCATACTGCTACTACAACTAATCCTGAAGATGTGCTTAACGCACTAGCACTTCAAATCAACAAACAATTAGCTCAAAGTATCAATACTGCTGCTAACAATCCAGCTACTGTTCAAGTATATGGTAATGCAGCTGTAGGTTCTGTAGAACTAACTGCCGGAGCTTCTGGTAGTGTTGATACTCTAACAGTTGATTCTGTTGATATTCTAGGTGGAGCTGTAGCATTTAATACTTCTCTTGCTCAAACTGCAAGTGATGTAGCTGATGCTATTAACGCAAATCGTTCTAATCCTGATTATATTGCTGAAGCTAGTTCTGCTACTGTAAATATTTATCCTCTAATTCCCGGGGTAAGTACTCTTGCTGTAGCTTCTACTGCTACTACTATCACTACTTCTGACACCAACCTTGGTGGAGTAAGTGCTGGTACTGCACCTGCTGCAGGTCAGGGTCAAAGCAATAAATACTTTGAAGTATCTGTTGTTAACAACTCTGGAGATGAAGCAATTTACATTCGTGAAAAAGATTGGATTCTAGACGATTACCGTCCAGGTCTACGTACTTTTGATCAAATGCTTTGGAACTTTGAAATGTATAGTGAGGATTCTACTGCCGATGCTAAAGCAACTAAGGCAGAAGTAGCTCCTGTATATGCAAAAGGTCAAGGATACCAAATGATCGAACTAGAGCGTTTCTTAGTAGGTCACCGTGCTGAGTTTGATCTTAAAGATAGTACTCTTGAATTTGGTCGTAGCTTTGATGCTTCTACTGCTTCTCAGTACTACATTTTAGATCTTCAGTATTTTGATGTTTCACGTGACAGTGAAAAGAAAGCCAAAAAGCAACTGACTATTGTCTCTACTTCTAATACTGTTATCAATACTATTGGTAATGCTATCGAAGCACGAGGCGGTCAGACTTGGACTGATCTCTAAAATGAACATTACTAGTTCAACATTAACAAAGGATAGTATAACCCTGGTGGCGGATAAGTCCTTCACTGGGGTTACTGTTCTTTTCGATAGGTTACAGACTAGCACCTATTCAACATCTCAAAGCGCAAATACAGAAATAACTATTACAAAAGAAGATCTAGGACTTGACTCATTAAACAATAATTATTTTGAGTTAACCGTATCAGATGATTCTAATGACACAGACTCAATAGCTCTATATAATATTCAAATTATTAATAATTTAGAGTCCAAAGATTACGATGCTAGAGATCTAAAAAACCAGCTAGATAATTTAAACTTTTACTATAATATAATAGAAAGTCTTTCAGAAAGTGAAAATTATTATCAAGCTAATGATTTATACTTTCAGTTTCAAGACTACCTCAAAGAACTGAAAAATGCAAATAACCTCATTCAAATTATCGGCGGATAAAAGCACACTAAACGTTACGATAACAGATGCAGCCAGTTTAACTTCACTACTACTCTGGACTGATCAAACTTATAAAGACTTTACAAAAGCAAAAGACCTTAGTTCTAAACTTACAGGTTCTGCTACAGAAACTATAACTATTTCTCCTAGTGATATAGGAGAAACATTCTTTGATGGATTATATTATTTAGAGTCTCAAGATGCTAATCAAATCAGCATAGCTGCTTTAGCTGAGCTTAGAAAATATAAAGAGTGTGTAGTAAAAAAAGTATTAGCACTTGATCCTTGTGAAGATTGTGATAAAGATCTTCAAGAAATCTTAAATATAGATGTAACAATTAAAGCACTAGAATATGCTACTCAATTTCTTGCAACTAGTGCTATGCAAATTATGATTGATTTATTAGATAAATACTGTGCAGATAGCTGTAACACTTGTGGTAACAGAAATGCTAACGTATTAGATAATAACTCTAATGATCAATTTGATCCAGATACAATAATAGTAACAATAGACGGAGGAACAGACTAATGCCAGCAATTAATATAAGTGTTAAAACTATTCAACTTCGTAGAAACACTAATGCCTATTGGACTAGTAGTGGTATTACTCCTGATGCTGGTGAGCCTATCTATTCTACAGATACTAATGAACTTAGAATTGGAGATGGTTCAACTCCCTGGACAGGTCTAACTCCTATTACTGGTGGAGGAGGCGGAAGTGTTACTCAAGAAGAAGTAGAAGATTATGTAGGTGCTCTTATTACAGGAACAGCTTACGTAACAGCTACATATAATGACGTAGCAGGCTCTCTAACAGTAGATCTAGCTTCTGCCTATAAAACTATATTAGACAACACCAGTAACATCAATACAGGCGATGAAACAGGCTCTGGTATAGTTTCTAAAATAGATACAGAGCTAGGACAAACTGATTGGAAAGCAAGTGTTAGTATTCCAACTGGTGGATCTACTGGTCAAGTATTAAAAAAAGTATCTAATGCTAATTATGATTATTCTTGGCAAAATGATACTGATACAGATACTACTGCAGCTGCAGGTATATCTATAACAGATTCAGGTGCTTATTTTACAGGGACTGATGTAGAAGCTGCTCTTCAAGAAATAGGAGCAGGGGGTATTGGTGGTGGAGATACTATCACTGTAAATGATTATCAAGTAGAGACTCCTAGTGGAGCAATTAACGATGTTAATACTACTTACACTACTCTACAAGGAAGTTACAAATCTGGAACGTTAATAGCTTATTTAAATAATCAACCTATAACAGTAGGAGAAGGATTAACAGAAGGTAATCCAAGTCTTGGTACTTTTGATATTAGTCCAGCTCCAGCTACTGGAGATACTCTATATGTCACATATGTAACTGTAGACGCAGGTACATTAGTTCAAGGAGAAACTAACACAGCCAGTAACTTAACTGGAGATGAAGGAATATTTGCTAGCAAAGTTTCTGCAGATCTTAGGTTTAAATCACTTACCGCAGGCAGTAACATAACTCTTAGTAGTGATGCTAATAGTATAACAATTAGTGCCACAGGAGGTGGAGGTGGTGGAGGAACTGTTGATGTAGTCTCAAATGTTGCTCAAGATACAATACTTGGTAGAGTGTCAGCTGGTTCAGGTGATAGCGAAGAGTTAACTGCTACTCAAGTAAGAACTTTATTAAATATAGAAGACGGAGCTACTGCTGATCAAAGTGATTCTGAAATTAAAACAGCTTATGAAAATAATGCTGATACTAATGCTTTTACAGATGCAGAGCAGACTACAGTAGGATATTTAACAGTTACTCAGGCTGTAGATCTTGATACAATGGAAAGTAATATTACTACTAACAATGCTAAAGTTTCAGCTGATGGTAGTATAAATACTCATAGTGATGTAACTATTGGAGCAGCAACTAGTAGTTCAAATGCTACTCTTAGAGTACTTGCAGATACAAATACAGACGGAACTTATACAGTAGTAGACTGGACTCCACCAACTGGAGGTAGCGGAGAAGTTAACACAGCAAGTAATTTAGGAGCAGGTACTGGAATATTTACTACTAAGTCAGGAGTAGATCTTCCATTTAAGTCTTTAGTAGGCGGCACTAATATTTCTTTAACTAATGATGCTAATACAATCACGATTACTAATGATATTGATACGTCACTTTATGCTTTATTAGCAGGAGCTGATTTTACTGGAGACATTACTACTACTGGAGATATGACAGTAAGTGCAGCTGGAAATGTTTCTGGAGTAATTGCTAACGCTGCTAATCTAGGGTTTGATAATTTTACATCAACAGGAGAAACTGCTAAGTTTACTTTTGGAGACGATAATAACTCTATTGTCAATTCTTTTGGTAATGGTATGGGCATACGCTCTTATTGGACTATGTACTTTGATGGGTATCATCAAGGAGGAGTAGCTTCAGATGCAGATGATTATCCAAGTATATCTGGTGTAGGTTATCAATTTATTTTACGTGGATCTAATGCAGGCTCTAGAGGAATTAAACTATATCCTCCTAGTGGTTCATGGTCTGGTAACTATATAGAAGCAGTTGATTCAGGAGACACTGAAGTATTTACTATTGATAGTACTGGTCTGTTTAATGGAACTGTAGCCTATGATAATACAAGCTCTGGTCTTGCAGCTACAACTACTCAAGCTGCTATTGATGAAGTAGAAGCCAGAGTAGATGCTAATGACGCCAAAGTAACAGAAAACAATAAAGCTACTTATATATTAAATTTAAGTGACTATACTACTGATTTAACCACAGGAACTACTAAAGCATATTTTAGAGTTCCTTATGCTTGTACACTTACAGCAGTAAGAGCAAGTGTATTAACTGCTCCAACTGGATCTGGAATTACAGTAGATATTAATGAAAATGGTACTAGTATACTAAGTACTAAATTGACAATAGATGCTACTGAAAAAACAAGTACAACAGCCGCTACAGCTGCTGTAATTTCTGACAGTGCTTTAGCAGCAGATGCTGAAATGACTTTTGATATAGACGCAATAGGATCTACTATAGCAGGCGCAGGATTACAAGTACAAGTTGATATAGAAAGAGTATGATTATAGATGGCTACATAGCGTTTCCTCCTGCTGCAAGTGAAGATACAGGTAATGTAATTTGGTATGTACATGATGCTACTAAAGGACAAAACCAAACTGGAAGTGATAATGATATTGACTATCCAGATATTGTAGACGAAAACGATTTTTTAATAGCGCAATACTATAAAGATATAGTTACTTCTTTTGATTCAGGGCCCGGGGGTTCTTGGGTAATACAAGGAGTAGGCGCAGCTGCTGGTACTGTTTCTGCTGATGTAGGAGGATTTGAATCTGGAGATAGAGTAGGTATGATAGCTACATTAGTAGCAGATGGCACAGAAACAGGTAGTATAACTATTACTCCTAATAATACAGCTAATGCCCTTATTATGCGTTATATGTACAAGCTTAAAGGAGTAGATCCTAATAATCCTGTTATAGCTGTTACAGTAGCAGAAAATTCTGCAGATGCTGATCTTAGAGATATAAACACTATAGCTACAGGAAGTTCAGTAGATCAAACAGGCGCTATTGTAGATATGTATTTTTATTCAGAAAGTCAAGGTTGGGACTCTAGAGGAAGAACAGAGTATGACGGTGGTAGTACTTTTGCTGGTAACGATGGTGAAGTAAGAATATTTATGGATCAAATAGATAACTCTGGTTCAGATTCTAGTGTACTATATGATAAAGGAGGTACAGCAGCGTATGGAGCAGGAGTTGTATCTATGTTATTACAGTCTGCTAAATTAGGAACAGACTGGTATCCTAATAAAGATAGAGTACAAGGAGAAAGTGCAGATAGTAAATGCTGGGCTATGACAAGTAACAATGACAATAGTTTGCCTTCTATATGGCAAAATAATGACAGCTTTGTTCAAAGCGCTAAAGACATTACAGGAGATAATATATTTGGAGTTCAATACGCTCTAGAAATAGATGCCGGAAGTTCTGGTTCTACTAATAACATTAACTGGTTATTTGGTAATACAAGTGATACAGGAGTAACTATTACTAATTCAGATACCTGGGTAGTTAACTGGGCAGTAAGAAAAACAGCAGGCTCAGGAGCTATTAGAGTAGGATTAAATAACAACAATGATGTTATTGATTTTGAACCAGTAGGAACAGAATGGATGTATGCTGAGCAGTACTTTGAAGGAGCCTCTACCACGGGAACAACATGGAGAATTACTCCTAATTTAGATGGTAACGTAGAACAACAAACAATAGAAGTATTAATGTCTGTAAAGATATTAGTAGACGTAGCTTAATAAAATACAATGAAAAAAATACTATTTATACTTACATTATTAATAACTATAAATATATACTCTCAAGGAGATTTTAGAGTAAATAGTCTTAGATATATACCTCAAGCTAGTGCTCCTAGTAATCCTAAAGAAGGAACTAGATATCTTAATTCTACAGATAATAGATTTTATCAATATGTAGGAGGACAGTGGGTACAGGAATCTAATTTAGTTCCTATTCAATCCACTCCTCCTAGTACACCACAAACAGGAGATAGATATGTAGATACTGATAACTATGCTTTATATATTTATAATGGATCAGCTTGGGTATCTCTTAGTGGTAATATTGGAAAGAAAGTATTTACAGAAGTAGGAACTAATACTACTATTACAGATTCTGATTTTGAACTTACTGGAGATAATGAAAACGCTCAGCCTTGGATAGTTCCTACAGATACTATTAATATTACTATTAATGATATTACAGCAGAGAATACACTGTTTATAAAGCCTCTTATTAACTCACAAGCTACTGTAACTGCAGGAGGTTCTCAGTTATTTTGGATAGCAAATGAAGATAGATACATGAATGCTTTCATAGTTAATAATATGAACTCTGTAGGTATTAGTAAAAGAAGTGCTTCTCTATTAGCAGTAGAAGGAAATGTTAATGCTTATTTTGTAGATAATACTCCTCCAGGAACTGTAGGAAGTTTAGCTGCTAGTAATATACAATCTACTAGTGCAACGCTTACATGGACACATGCTACAGACGACGAAGGAGTTAGTTATTATCAAGTAAGTACAGATAACATTACTTATAGTCCTATAGGCTATGTATTAACTTATGATTTACAAGGACTAACTGCTAGTACTAGTACTACTGCGTATATACAGGCAGTAGATATTAATGGGAACGTAGGATCTCAAACTAATGTAAACTTTACTACTGCAGGTGGATTTAGTTTATTAACAGCAGGCAATTCTAATCCAAATATTATCTCTACTGGATCTGGAAGTTTTGTAGCAGATGATACAGGTATATATGATTCAACTACAGGAGATCATTATGATCCCGTTCAAATTAGTTCACAAACAGCAGTAGCAGAAAGTGTTAATAGTTCTACATATGTTAATGAACTTATAGGAACAGGATCTGTTTACTCTAGAGGTAGACTTAGATTTGGAGCAACTGCAGGTCAAGTATATGAATATGATTTCTTCTACAAAATGGTAGGAGGAGGAACTCATGGAGCACTTAGAATTAATGGAAACTTTGTAGCCAATAACTTAAGTGCCACTGATTGGACACTTATTTCTGGAGAATATACAGAAGATGATACTTTCTTAGGAGTAGATGTATATGCTAGTAATAGTAATAGTGCAGCTAATGGAGAAGGTATTCGTTGGAAAATGATAGTTAAATTAAAAGATTAATGAAGAAATTAATAGTATTAATAGCTTTAATATTTACTACAACATTTAGTTATAGTCAAAGCCCTACTAAAACATATGAAGAGTGGAAAGCTTTAGCCGATGCTCATATGGCTGGTAATTTTAATTACTTAAGACATAGTAATATGGCAGACTGGTTAGTAGCTCCTTATATGGCAGTAGATATTGCTGATATGTATTGGGAAGCATTTGCTTTAATTAATGGATTAACGCATATGTGGTTAGCTACTGGAGATAATGCTTATCTAGATCTAGTATTAGATATAGTAGAAAGAGATATAGACAATGCTGTTAATATGTCTACGGCTAATCCACCTCCCCAATCGTCTAATTATCAAGCTTGGGACTTTAATGCATTCTTAGCTAAACCTAACTGGTTTGGTTTTAGTGGTACAATTAATTTATCTACTTATGCAAACGGAGTAATTAACGGAACTATTGACCCTTTAGTATATGGATATGGACGTAGAACTAATGCTAATGGTACATCTGCTGGTGTATATATTGCACTGGATGAAGGTATGTATAACAGAAATATCGCTAACCTAGCGAGAGTTATGAATCACAATATTGGAAGTATAGGCACACAAACTTCTAATAATGGACAAACATATCAACAAAGATTAGATAAAATAGTAGCTCATTTAAGAGATCATGTATGGGCAAGAAACTTTGAAAATGTTAGTGTAGATAATAATCACTATGCAAGAGATGTGTATCGCGTAAACACGCACATGAGTTCTCACCTTGCTATGGTAGCATTGTGCTTGTGGTCTATTGAAGGAGATCAAAAATATAGAACTTTTGTAGAACAATATTTATGGGATTTTGATCAAATTCCTGCTGGATTTAAACAACCTCCTTATTTAACTTCCGGTCAAGGATTATTAGATAAACTAGAGTATCAATCCAATGGAGATAGATATTGGTGGGTAGCTCCTTGGGATAAAAACGTAGGAGGAGCAGTTCTTCAAGATGAAGGACATGCTGTAGCAGAAGCTCAATTTTTACAAACTTGTTATGAAGAAGGTATTGGTCTAAACCCACCTAATGGAGAACCTGCTATAGATTTAATCTTTATGCAGCGTATGGCCAATGCTTTTCATTTAGGTTACCTAAAAGGATATAACTGTGGAGATGGAAGCAATGAACCTTCTCCTGCTTATAGATTAGATGGAACTGGATTCTCTTACGGTATGCAATCTGCCATAGTAGCTTATGCAGAATATAATCCTAATATATTATGCTACTTAGAACAAAGAATTTCTGCTATTGATTTAGTAAGAATAGGTCAATTAGGAATGACTACTTATGTCAGTAGAGTACTAGGTGTTAATGGAGATGATGGGCCCGTATACACTAGAACAGGAGATGGAGTAGGAACAGATAACTTTCCTCCTAATGTTAATGCGAAAAGAGCTTCTCCTTATCAAATAGGCATAGGAGATGAATACATAGAATTAGGAGCTGACGTTACTGATGTAGAAGATGGAGCTAGTACTATAGCTACACCTACAAGTGGCAGTGTTCCTGTAGATGGAAGTAATATAGCTACAACTGCAGGCACTTACACACTAGTATATAGTTACACTGATGGAGGAGGTATTACTAGATCAGATACTCTTATAGTAGAAGTCACTGATAATGTTAATAGTCCGCCTGTACTTACTATGGAATTTGTCTCTATTACTATTGAAGAAGGAGGAGTATACACTAGACCTACTTATACAGTAACAGACGTAGAAGATGGTACTTCAACAACAGGAGCAGTAATTACAGGAGACACTGTAGATACTAGTACAGCAGGAGTATATAGTGAAATATATACAGTTACAGATAGTGCAGGTGCTCAAACTTCTCAAGTAGTAGTAGTTACTGTAGCAGAGACTGGAGTACTAACTCCTACTAATATAGTAGCAGATAGAGGAAGTAAAACTTACTATCTTAATGTAAGGGAAACTGATTTTCCTGGATATACTATATTTCCATTAGATGCTAATCCTGAAGTAGTAGTTACGTTTAGTAATTCTGATATAGTAGAACTACAACCTACAGATCAATTCACTTATCAAATATTAGCATTGGCTCCAGGAACTACAACTATGACAATTACTTCTGCAGTTGATTCTAATATATCAGTACAAATACCAGTAGTTGTAGTAAGACCTACAGGAATAGTTAATTTATTAATAGGACAATAATGATCGGCTTAAGTATAGCTTTTGGACATAATGATTTTATAACCTGGATTAGTACAGTAGCCTGGTGCTTACTTGGTATACTAGGAACTAAGGTGTATTTTTATATAGTACGTACTACTAATAGAGATAAACCGTTTAATCTCAAATTCTGGTGGAAAGATAACGCTGCAGACTTTATGGTAGGTTTTGTGTTATCTCTATTTCTATTAAGAGGAGGAGATGAAATTATCTACTATTTAGAATCTTCTGGTTATAAACTTCCTTTCAATATTCACGAGAATGCAGATGTAGTAGTATTATATAGCGCTATATCTGCTGCTTTCCAAGGATATTTACATAAGAAAAAGAAAGTAATCAAAGATAAATTAAAACTAAATGACAGATAAAAAGAAAAAAGGATTACCCAAAGGATCAAAAAGAACCGGAAAACAAAGTAATAAGAAAGCATTTAGTACTAAAGGAAACGCTCCTTATAGAACAGATAAAAAGAATAAGAGAAATAAACAGAAAGAATTAACTAAAAAAGAAAACGACTCTATTCTTAAAAAAAGAAAACCTAGTAAAATAAAATTAACTAATTCTATGGCTCCCAAAAGATCAGGGAAACGTACTAGAACTTATAAAAAATAATGGCAAGTTCAGATAAAATACGAGTAATGTGTGGCATTGAGGATGCCCTCAATAAAGCTAAAAAAACAGGAGTATTAGATCTTCAGAATATCTATTATTATAATTCTGTATTTGAACTTATTGAAATATCTAAAAGAGATAATGACTTTACGACATATGTAAATGATTTAAGAGATACACTAAACATAATTACTTACGGAGATAACATAACTAATTTAGGAGATACTATTATAGTTATAGCAGATGATGTAGTTCCCAATGATGGTTCTGATCCTAATAACGATGTAGGTACAACAGATACAGGAAGTACAAATGACAACAATGGACAAGGAGATAGTTCTTCTACAGATGATACTGATGGTAATGGTAATAGTGATTCTCAAGATTTTGACGAGGATACAGGAGGATCTGGACAAACCCCTGAAGGTGGGGATAACGGAAGTGGTGGATCTCCTACTATTACTGCTCCCACTATTTCTGCTTTAACTGTAAGTACTAGTAAAGGAACTCCTATATCTGGTTCAATGACTATCTATGATGTTTATACATTTAGTAAAGCAGACTTCTTAGGTATTTACTCAGATAACAACGATCAAGATTTTTATCAATTAGTATTAGACACTACTACACTTGACAATGGCTTTCTCTTATATAATGGTGTAGCAGTAGCAGAAGGATCTGGTAATCTAACAGTACTAGCTTCTGATCTAGGAAACTTAGTATGGTACACTAATACTAATGTAGAGTATACTCACGATCTTAGTTTTAACTTAGCCGATAAAGTAGGTAATACAATTACTCTAGCAGCAGCTAATGCCACTCTTACTATTAGTAGAATTTTAGCAGGTGTTAATCAACCGCCTACTATGGGAGATCAAGCACTATATGTCAATAACAGAACTACAACTATTATTACACTCGCTATGGTAACTAGTAGCCTAACTCCTCCATATAATGATCCAGAAGGAGATCTAATAGACGCTATACGAATAGACGAAGTGTCTACAGCTAACACAGGAGAATTTCAATTTAATGGATCGCCTGTTACAGCTAATTTAATTATAACAAGAGAACAACTAGAAAGTAATTTATTTACTCACGTAGGGCCTAACACAGACTCTATAACCACTGACTCTATTAACATCTCAGCTAGAGATGAAGGTAGTGGAGTATGGGTAAGCTAATATAGACACATGGCAATTTTTACAGTAACATCAGGTTCAGCATCCGACTTAGCAGTAGTAGCTGTCTCTCCCGTAATAAGTAATTGTACTACATATTATCAGTGGAATATTACAGCTAATGCAGGTGATAGTATTTCATTTAGTATTACTGGTAATCACTACGAGTCTAGATATATAAGAAATGGAACACAGACTAGCTTTACTGACGGAGCAGCTACTACATACGATAACACTTTAAGTGTTGGATTCTTATTATTAAATTCTGGAACTACAGGAATATTTTCTTCTGCTACTATTAGAATAACCAATACTACTACAAATAGATATTATGAAACTACAGTAACTAGAGAAGATGATTCTGCTAACTGTTATGAAGCTAGTGGAACAGTAACTAAGACTAGTGATTTATTAAATGATGGAGAAACAGGCGTATCTTCATTTATAGAGTTCTCTGACATGGATCTAGTACCTACTGATGCTAGTACTAACCCGGTTCAAAGTAATGGCGTATATGACGCTATAGAGGCTGTTAAAGACGCTGATCTAATTGCTTTTGATTCTTACCTTACTATTACTTCAAATAACGTACAAGCTGCCATAGAGGAGCTTAAAGATGAAGTAGATGGCTTTGCTCTTCCCGGTGGTATTATGTTACAGAGTGTATATGATACTAACGGAAATAACATAGTAGATAACGCAGAAGATTCTCAATTGCTTGATGGATTAGATTCTACTCAGTTCTTAAGATCAGACGCATCCGATAGTAAGACTTTTGGTAATCTAGCATTTAATAACGATGTAGCTATAACTTTTGGCACAAGTGCAGACTATTTAGATATAAGATATGTAAACTCTAGTACAGAAACTCAGATGTCTATTGGAGCAGATTTATTATTACGCTCTACAACTCAAGGAGATCTCATTACTATTACTAATGATGCTAGTAGTCCTATTGCTATCACAAGAGATGTCACTGTCCCTGATGAAGCATATGGTGCTGGATGGAATGGAAGTTTAGAGGTTCCTACTAAGAATGCTGTATATGATCAAATTCAAGTTATAGCAGCTGGTGGTGAAGTTAATACTGCATCTAATTTAACAGGAGACGAAGGAGTATTTGCACAGAAATCAGCTCAGGATCTAGAATTTAAATCTTTAACTGCAGGTAGTGGAATAACCTTATCTAGTGATTCTAATCAAATAACCATATCAGCTACTGGAGGAGGTGGAGCTGTAGATAGTGTATTTGGTAGAACAGGAGTAGTAACTGCAACAGCAGGAGACTACGATGGCTTATATGCATCTCTAAGTACTACTGCTTCTAATGGAGATAATTACTTACATATAGGGAGAAATAATACGGTAGACTCTGCCCCTGCTCTTTATGTAAACCAACTAGGTACAGGAGACATAGCTAGATTCTTTAAAGGCACAGCACTTACAGATGGATCTTCTGGTACTCAAGTAACTATTACTAATACTGGAGGAGTAACAGCAACTGGTACATTTACAGGAGACGGTTCTGGGTTAACTAATGTAAACGCTACTACTTTAGATTCTTTAGACTCTACAAGCTTTCTTAGATCTGATACTGCAGATACTAAAACATCAGGAGATCTTACTTTCTCTGGAGGAGTCAAGGCTGTCTTTGGAGTAGATGGTGAACTCTATTCTAATTCTACTAGTGTATATCTAGACTTACAAGCGGCTAGTTCTGGTAATTTCTTTATTAGAGATCAAACTACTACTAGATTTACATTTGAAAGAACTACAGGTAACTTTACTGCAGAAGGTGCAATAGTCACAGACGGTAATCAAGTACAGATTAAAGGAAACTCTCCTAGAGTCATGTGGCAAGAGAACGATGAAAGTTCTAAGCAATGGTTCATGCTTGCCGATGGTACTAACCTAGATGTTAGAGAAGGAGATGTAGCTACTACTAGAATGCGTTTTGGTGCAGCTAATCAAAATATTTTATTCTACGGTAATGACACTGACTCAGCTAGTGCTTATTCTGGTGGTATCTTTATGGAGAACATTGGACTTAATACTACTAGTGGTTCTTGGATAGTACGTGGAGAAACTAATGATCTTAACTATACTGGACTATACTTCTCTGCAGGAGGAGATGGTCAACTTATTCTTAGAGATAATGCTGGTAATATTGATATTAGTCTACTAGCAGATGGTATTAGTTCCTTTAATAACTCTATTGATATAAACAACGGAGCTAGCTTAACGTTTAATTCTGGAGGAGATATATTCTTAGCTAGTGATAGTAGCGTACTTAATCTAGGCGCTGGAAATGATATCCAGATGTATTACAATGGATCTAATGCTTTTATTGATTTTAATACTAGTACTGGAGATCTATATATAAGAGAAGGAACTACAGAGCGCTTCCGCTTTATGATGGATGAAGGTACTCTTAAATTTGGTCTGGGTAATATTCCAGATGCAGATAATTTAAATACTACAGAACTTAATACTATATCTACTTCAGCTAATTTTAGCGGTAGTACTAATTATCCTACTTCATTTGGTCAGACTCTTGTAGTAAGAGGTAATGACGGATCTGATGGTAATAGAAATATCTACTTACATAAAGTAAATGGAGACACTCATGAATACTATCTAGGCTATCATGATTCTTCTACAGGAGCAGAATGGACTCAAATCTGGACTGATGATTATAATGGAGGAGGAGGAGCAGATAACTTAGGTAACCACACTGCTACTCAAGATCTCAACATGGGAGCCTTTGATATAGACTTCGATGACGGATCAAACGGTCTTGGTACTATATCAACAGGAGGAACTGGAGATATGATTATTGATTCTAGAAATGCAGGAAGCACTGACGGAAGTATATCTCTAAGAGCAGCTCCAGGAATAGGACAACAAAGAATTATAATAGATGCAGGTGCAGCTAGTATCACTGCCCCAGACCTTAGTATAAGCGATATTAATACTGCAGGAGCACAATCTATTGCTACTAAGGATTATGTAGACAGTGCAAGTTCTAGCCTTCCCTATGATTATTACTTTGCTGGAGGAATAAATCAATCTGGCACATCAGCCCCTACTGCAAGTTTTACACAAACTGTAGGAATAGGATCTATGGTTTGGAGTAGGACTAGTGCTGGAGTATATAGATTAACTAGATCAAGTGGTACATTTACCACAGCTAGAACACAAGTAATAGCACAGCTAGATCAAGGCCCCTCAAGCAAAGCAGGAGTCTATGTATCTGTAAACAGTACATATATTGAAATTACTACGGCTAGTATACTATCAGGCACAAATGCTGATAATATTTTAGACGGAAGTATTCACATAATAGAATTCCCATAATGGCAACAATGACCGTAAACGTAACGACTAACGTTACAGGAGATAATAGACCCTATGTAGATCATAGCAGAACTGTATATAATCTATGTCAGAAAACGTTATTTTTAGTCGTTCCTTGTCCAGTAGGACAATCAAGATATGTTACTATAGAAAGTAGTAACACAAGTTCAGGGACATATGTAAGTTCAGGTAGTCCCTATACTTTTACTATAACAGCAGATACTGAATACGAATTAACCATTAACGATGACCCAGCTAAATCAGCAGGAGAAACTTCTTATCATATAGCAGAAGTGGCATTAACAAATACATCTGATCCCTTCTTCTCCTTAAGTAGTTTTCATTCTCATACAGGTACAGCTGGATGTTAGAGTTAAAAATAAAAAAGAAAAAGAAAAAAGATGGCACTATTTACAGTTACTACGAATTCATACGTAAACCTTCCCCCAAGTCAAGTAGGAAATAATTCTGTTACTACCGACTATGGAGTAAGTTATGCATTTTCAGTAGCAGACTTTACTACTAATACAACTCCAGTATATGCAGATCCTGAAGGAGACTCTGCAGCTACTCTTAAAATTACTAGTCTTCCTGCTACTGGTACTTTAGAATTTAATTCTGTAGCAGTTGTAGTTAACGATACTATTGCTTTTACTGGTACTCCTAGTATTGCTAATGGTAATCTAATTTATATACCAGACAATGGAACTACTACTGCTTATTCAGATAACTTTAATTTTGAAATAGCTGACTCAGGTTCAGGAACCTTTGTTGGATAATAAATAAACGACATGACAATTACAATAACCAGAGAAAACAATCTATTAAAAATAACTAAAGGACAAGCTTCTTATTACTTGGCAGATCCTGTTAATGTATTAGTTAACGATGATTTTATTGAAATCTATAGTAATAACACTATAGGAGGAGAAGATAAAATATTAGTAAATTTTGCTGATATTTCAGATAAACTAAATGCAACTAATGGAAGTGAATATCTTACAGCTGCAATTGCTGCAGGACTTTTTAGAAACGCAGGTACGACTGCGTTAACAACGGGTGAGCTAGAATCAGGTATAGAATTTACAGGCGGATTTGCAGGTAAACCACTTTCTAATAATTATGTTTGGGAAGCTGGATTAGGAATCAATATTACTCAAGCTGATGTTGACGCAGAAATATTTAAAACATTTAGTTTAGATGCTGCCGTTCAAGCTCAAGTTGATACTCCTTACTGGACTGACCCAACTCCTGCTGACCATACAGGTAAAGGTGTTTTTGGAG
>Ga0098074_1000622_pt1 | contig 22294 bp, 25 predicted proteins | sample 32_taG_FD_75064 | JGI IMG/M metagenome (GOLD analysis project Ga0098074, IMG submission 75064) | Marine viral communities from the Gulf of Mexico - 32_GoM_OMZ_CsCl metaG | ecosystem: Environmental > Aquatic > Marine > Oceanic | place: Atlantic Ocean: Gulf of Mexico | collected 2015-07-12
ACAGGTTGCGCGGTGACCATGTACCAGCTATCGCGGTCTTCATGTTTGGAGAACAGCTCGATGGAATCGGTCAGGCCGCGATGGGCTTGATCGGCAAGTGCATTGAAATGCGAGAGCGCCTCGGGGTTGTCTTCGAACAAGCGGATCAAGCTCTTATAGCCCGGTGGGCCGAGGCCTTTGCAGAGATCATCAAAGCGTTGGTTGGAATAGATGGTGTTATCGGCGCTATCAGTGATGAGACGCGCCCCGCGGGAGCCCTCCAGCACTTCCTGTATAATATCAAGATGCTGTTCCTGGCGCGTGTGGCGCGTGAAAGTGCGGTAGATCACCAGCCCGACAAGTGAGGCCACAATGCCGAGAAACGTTGCGATCATGGCCGTTTCGTTCATAAAGGACATGGAGGCCATGAAAATCAAAAAACCGAAATACAGACAGGCCAGCAAAACAATCAGCACCCATGTCGAGTTGCTGCGTTTTGTCGGGGCTTGCTGCGCTTCGCCCTGCGCGCCCTTGTGATGACGGGCGATAAATTCTCGGTTATCCAGATTCATAGCGCCAAGTGTGCCATAAATGCCCGCGTAGGAATAGAATTTATAAAAATTTGCGCGGGTTATCCCCGCGGTGTTATTTTAGATTCCTTGCCCTTTCGGGCGGCCTCGCACTTGCTCGGTACAATTTGAAACGTTGTTTCAAATCACATGCTATTTCTTCAGCTTGCCTTTGAGTTTAAAGACGTAGGAAATAACTTCTGCGACGGCCTTGAAATGTTCAGGCGGGATGGATTCATCAATATCGACACTGTCATAGAGCGCGCGGGCGAGCGGGACGTTTTCATAGAGCACGATGTCATGTTCCTTGGCGACCTCACGGATGCGCATGGCGACCTCATCAATGCCTTTGGCAATACATAGCGGGGCGTCCATCGTGGCAGTGTCGTATTTCAGGGCGATGGAATAATGCGTTGGGTTGGTGATAATCACATCGGCTTGGGGCACGGCCTGCATCATGCGTTGGCGAGCTTTCTCGGCGCGGAGTTGGCGTAGCTTACCTTTAACGAGCGGGTCCCCTTCTGTTTGTTTGTACTCGTCCTTGACCTCTTGCTTGGTCATGCGCATCTTTTTGTTGTGCTCGTTGCGTTGATAGACCAGATCAATCACAGCAACGATGCCCATAATGATCAGCACGCCGATCATCAGCCGCACCACAAGAATGCGCATTTGATCCAGCAACGCGGCCACGGGTATATCTATTGTGCGCTCCAATGCGCCGTAGAAAGGATAGAGGATAATCACGCCGACCACAGCCACAAGCGCAATTTTGGCAATCCCCTTGGCAAACTCCATGAGCGAGCGCATAGAAAAGAGGCGTTTAAAGCCTTTGATCGGAGATATTTTGCTCAAACTCGGTTTAATGGATTTGGGCGCGAACAGCACGCCGACTTGTGAGAATGGCCCGATAAAAGCAGCCAGCACAAAGACCAGGAACGGCATGGCCAAAATGAACATAATTTCCATCATGCCATCACCAAGCGCGATTTTCATCCCCCCGGGCGTGCCAGGCACAGCGTAGGATTTTTCGATGTAAAATTTCAGTACATCAAAGAGCTGGCGGAACATTACAGGCGTTAAAGCCGCAACAACCAAAGTGCCCGCCAGCAAGACAAGCCAATTATTGACCTCTCTGGATAAGGGTATATTGCCCTGCTTCCGCGCCTCCTCCAGCTTTTTGGGGGTCGGGTCTTCGGTTTTCTGGGCTTCGTCCTGTTCTTCGCCTTCACTCATATTACTATTCTATCTCTATTTGCATTAATTTTTAATGCAAGCCCCAAACGCCGGGCATGCTTTCGCCCTATCGGGCGGCCTCGCACTTGCTCGGTACGATTTGAAACTACGCTTCAAATCACTATACGGATAAAGATCAACTATCCTCCACCATTGGAGAGGAAATAGACCATGCCCTGTTCGAATTCACCGAGCCAGTAGCGATACATCGCAAACATTACCATGGAGAGCGTAATAAGCGCGATGAGGATCTGGAGCGGCAGGGCGATCATAAAGACCTGAATTTGCGGCATCAAGCGGGATAGAACGCCCATCATGACATAGAGCATAATGCCGATAATGATAAAGGGCGCGGCCATTTTTACGCCGATGGTAAAGCTGGCCTCCACTGCTCTGGCAATCAGATCGGCCATGGAGCCGCTATCGGGGAGCGCGCCGATGGGGAACAACTCATAGCTTTCGAACATGCCCATCAAAAGCAGATGATGCAGGTTGGTGGCAAAGAGCAGCACAACAGCCGTCACCGACAAGAACGCCCCGATCAACGAGCCCTGCCCCGCCAATTGCGGGTTAAAGACCATCGCATTACCAAGGCCGGACTGGATGGAGACCACCATACCGGCGACGTCCACCGCCGTCATGAAGATGCGCATAATCGTGCCAAAAAACAGACCGATGATAAATTCGCTCATAATAAGAAGCAGCAGACCAAAGGTGCCGGGCATTTCAGCAGGCATATATTTAATAAGAACGGGGAATAGCGCGAAGGTAATGGCGGTGGCCACTAAAATGCGGATATTCGTTGATACATATGAATCACCAATTCCCGGCATAATCATGATGGCGGTTCCAAAACGTACGAACACAACCATAAACGCGAATACGCCGGTCACAAGGAAATCCTCAAAGCTCATCGGAAGCAGCATCGGCGGGGTGTATCCTTTCCTTTGCCTGTGTCCGTTCTAGCCCAGCGCAATTATGCGGTCGGCCAGACGCTCCATAAATTCAACCAGCGTGCGCATCATAAAGGGAAGAGTTAAAAACATCGCGACCATAATCGCGAAAATTTTCGGCACGAAAACCAGTGTCATTTCCTGAATTTGCGTCAAAGCCTGCACGAGAGCAATCGCAACACCAACAAACAGCCCGACCAGCAATACAGGCGCGCCGAGCTGAATGGCCAGCATTAGCGCCTCTTGCGCGGTTTCTATGACTTCAGTCTCGTTCATGGACTCCACTATAAAAGAAGGATTGGTGGTGGGCTAGGGATTTGTGAAAATCTGTTCACATCTTTACAGCAGGCAAAAAATGCCTGCTTGGTCTTTTCGCCCTGACGGGCGGCCTCGCGCTTGCTCGGTACAATTTGAAACTGCGTTTCAAATCACGCTCGTTATGTTCCTTCGCCCTGACGGGCGGCCTCGCGCTTGCTCGGTACAATTTGAAACAAGGTTTCAAATCACAAATGCGGTAATATTTGCCCCGCTTAGCGCGTTTACGCGCCTGAGCGTTTTAAAAAAGCTAGCGCGTTTATGCGCCTGAGCGCCTAATTAAATCGGCATTCTCATTATTTCCTGATAGGCGGAGACCATACGGTCACGTAGGGCGACGATTGTTTGTAGGGTTAATTCGGAATCGGTTACCGCTTGCACGACCTCGGTAATATCTGCCTGTCCGGTAATGGCGCGCGCCTGCATCGTCTCACCCATTTTCATGGTGTCGATCGAGGTTTCCACTGCATCGCTCATGAAATCCTGAAAGCTGACCCCGCCCGCATCTTGGGTCGGGATTTTGGCCGTAGGGATGCTGGAGCTGTTCGAATACGCTCTTGCCGCGATATTTGGATCTATAATTTTATCAACCATTTTGTAAATTCCTTACTCTTCTAATATAGCACGCTTTAAGCGCGGAGCAAATCTATGGTGCGCATCATCATGGTGCGCGATTGCTCTAACATACCAATATTGGCCTCGTAGGAGCGCTGGGCTTCCCGCATATCCGCCATTTCCATCAGCGTGTTTACATTCGGCATTTTCACATTGCCGTTTTCATCGGCGGCCGGGTGTTCCGGTTTATATTCCATCAGGAACGGCGTTTTTACGTCTTCGTCAATGCGGTCAACCTGCACCATTTTAGCGCCCATTTCGCGGTCCATCTCATTCTTGAAGGTGATCATCTGGCGGCGGTATGGGTCGGCGCCCGGCGCATCGCCTGTGGTTTGTACGTTGGCCACGTTCTCTGTGATTACGCGTATACGGGAGCCTTGCGCCTTCATCCCGTGGGTGGATATTGCCATTGCATTTAAAAGTTCTGAACTCATCTTATTCTCCTTATTCCCTAATTATCCCTGATACCCTTATCGTCCCTGCCCTATGGCGGTGCGGATCATGCCGACATTTTTCTGGTACAGATTGGTCATCATGTTGTAATCCATCATGTTGCCTTGGGCGTTGACCAGTTGCTCTTCCATATCCACACGGTTCATGGACGGGTTAACGTCATAGACCTTGCGGGCATCACGCTCACGCGGGTCGTCAACATTACCGTTTGGCGTGATATGGCCGCTCGCAGTGCGCTCGACACGTACCTGATTGGATTTCGTGACATGTTTCAGTACATCGCCAAAATCAACTTTTTGCAGCTCGTGCGCCTTATAGCCCGGCGTATCCGCATTCGAAATATTTTGCGAGATCACGCGCTGCTTCTGGTTCAAATAGTCCATTTTTGCGCCTAAGGCTTTGAATATGCTTAAATTCTCTGTGGTCATTGTCTTTACCCTTTATGATTTATTACTCCACATCTAGTCACTATGCGAAAACCGTGCCAAACTGGAATGATTATGGTTGATGAATATGATGATGGACGCAAAAATGACCGTGATGAGGCCCTAAGGCCTCTCAATGCAAAGCCCATTCCAAAGCGCAAAACCGCCGTATCCCTGAAGGAACAAGAAAATAAACGCCGCGCGCCCCTGATTACAGCAGCGGGGCGCGGTACGATGGCGGAGAAGATATTAGAGCTGGCGTTCGAGAACGGCATCAAGGTGCGCGAGGACAGCGATCTGGCCGAAATGTTGGCGAAAATCGAGATCGACAGCCCTATCCCGTCCGAGGCGTTTTTAGCGGTGGCGGAGGTTTTGTCCTATGTCTACCGCGCCAACGGCCAGCCCAACCCGTTTGATGTGATACTGGGAAAGTTTGGCGAGGACAAAGACGATTAGGCCATGACAGCGCGCTGATTTTTGATTATAACGGCAATCATGGACGTCATAACCGCTGCACAGATATTTCAACTAATATTCGCCCTTGGCTTTGTGGTCTTGCTAATGGCGGGGCTGGCCTATGTCATCAAGCGCCTAGGCTTTGCCAGCGCGATGCCTGTGAATAAATCGAAAAAACGCCTGAAAGTCATTGAATCCCAAGCCCTTGATGCCCGCCGTAGGCTCTTATTAGTGCAATGTGATGACAAACAACATCTTGTCATACTGGGTTTAAACGGCGAAACTGTCATCAAAACAGATATAGAGCCGGTTAAAAATATTGAGACAGAGCCTGAGCAAAAAAGTGCAAGCACTTAATTTCAAACGCATTATCCCACTTTTGGGCGCGCTGGCTTTTGCCTGCGCCCTGCTTATCCCGTTCGAATCACTGAACGCTCAAGGCATCAGCATTGATCTAGGCGAGGAAGACGGCACCGTTACGGGCCGCGTCATTCAGATGGTTGCGGTGCTGACCGTTCTCTCGCTCGCGCCCTCTATCCTTATTATGATGACATCGTTTACGCGTATTGCGGTGGCGCTGTCCTTTATGAGGACCGCGATCGGTATCCAGCAGACACCGCCCAATACGGTGATGGTCTCGCTGGCGCTGTTCCTGACGTTCTTTATTATGACCCCGACCCTAACGGCGGCCTATGAGCAAGGCGTGCGCCCGCTCATTGAGGAAGAGATTGACGAGATGGAAGCCTTCCAGCGCACCACCGACCCGTTCAAGGAATTCATGCTGCGTCATACGCGCGAGAAAGATTTGAATCTGTTCATGCAGCTCAGCGAGACCGAAGTGCCGGAAGAGATGATGGAAACGCCGCTGCAAGTGGTTATCCCCTCCTTTATGATATCGGAGCTACGCCGCGCCTTCGAGATTGGCTTTATGCTGTTCCTGCCCTTCCTGATTATTGATCTGGTGACGGCCTCGATTTTGATGTCGATGGGTATGATGATGCTTCCGCCCGTCACGATATCCCTGCCGTTCAAGATTATCTTCTTTGTGCTAGTAGATGGCTGGTATCTGATCGCCGGATCACTGATCCAGAGCTATGATGTTATTCCTGTTACGGCTGGTGGCGCTGCGGGCGGGTAAGTCTCTCGCTCGCAGGATGTTTGGGGTACCCAATCAGTTCGACGGATTGGCAGGGTCAACGTCGCGGTAGGAATTCAGGAAATCTGCAAATAAGTCCACTTCCGATACGGTTGAGAGCAAGGTCTCGCGGTCGGCCAGTCCGGGGTTTTTGCGCGGGCGGGTGACAACATCGAACAGGCGCGCTTTGCTGGTCTGGCTCATAGCTTCGGCGAATTTCTCGCGCAGATTGGCAAGGCCGATACGATCGCCAGAGAGATTGAGCGCCACGGCGCGTTGCAGGATCAGCATGGCATGTTCATCGGAAAGCGGACGGGTTAGCGAGATATTCTCGTCCAGTATCACATCTTCGAGCGCATAGGCGGCATCATCCCAAAATCCGCTGCGCCATGCGATATCGGCGCGCAGGCGGTTGTTTTCAGCGCTGGGGCGCAAGTTTTCGATGATGTCGAGCGCCTGTTCGATCTGGTTGTTTAATGACAACGCGCGGGCGCGCAGCAGTGATATCTCATCGTAACGATCTTGCGTGGCAATCTCCGGCGGCAAAGCTTTCAGGAAATTGGTAGCTTTGTTCAGCGATTGCAGAGCCGCCGCGCCGTTTTTATCAATGAGTTGAATGGCGGCAAGGCGCGTGGCGGTGCGTGCGGCCTCATCACCCGAGAGGTGGTGATTGATTTGATAGGTCAAGAGATTACCCGCGCGCTCCAGCAAATCGGCACGCACAAGATGCTCGGCCAGACGCGAGATAACCTGATTGCCTTCGGTTCCCGGTGGCACAAGTTCGGTAAATTCTTCATACAGCGCTACGGCGTCCAGCGGCGAGACTTTCTCCAAGCCCTCACCCAGATAAAAATCAGCGAATAGCGAGGCCATATCGCCCGTGATACGACGTCCGAGAATGGTATCAGGCACGAGCGTGGCCGCATCGCGCATAATTTTCAGCCCCTTCACATATTCGCCCGATTCAAAATAGGTGCGCCCCAGCCAATAACCCACAGTGGCTTCAAGTTCATCACCGCGCCATGCATAACGCAGGCGTTCAAGGCTATCAATGGCTTGGGCGGGGGGCATTTCGCCGCGGTCGACTTTCAAGCGGGTCAGCGCCAAGCCGGCCTTAACGCGGTATAAATCGTCCTGTCCTTCGGCCAGCTCGCCCCAAAGTTTTTTGGTGGTTTCAAAATCATCACGCTGGCGCGCGGCCTCGCCTTGCAGATATTTCAACGCCGCATCATGTGCCAGATTTAAACTATCGCCGCCCTCAAGCAAGTCGAATAATTTTTCCGCTTTAACGCGCTCGCCTGCTCGCAAATAGATTTCCGCCAAACCAATAACCAGACGGTTACGAATTTCAGGCGGATAATCCCTTATAACACTTAAGTTGGCGGGCAGAACTTCATAAGCCTGCTGCCAATCGCCCAGATCGGCCAACGTGTAGCCCTTCCAGATATCAATTTCTTCGTAATCTTCGAGTATAGGAGAGGACAAATCTTCAAACGCTTCGTCTGTTTTCCAATCAAAAGCTTTGGCCACGCCGCGCAAGGATAAAAATTCAGGGTTTTGAACGAGCTCTGGTATTTCAGCGGCGGCAAAATCCAGAAAGCCCAGCGCTTCTGCTCCGCGCCCGTTGGCGAGCTGCATCTTGGCCAATGTAATCAGATTTTCGATCTGGGTGGCCTTCGTCTGTCCCGCCATTGACGAGAGAATGATCGTGCGGTTTTCATTCAGCGCATCCAGCCCGCCCATGCGCCAGTCTTCGAAATCAAAAATGCGGCGCTCGTCTTTGGGGGCCGCCATGCGCGCGGCGAAATCCTGTTTTTCAACGCCTTGCACCTGTTCGGCGGGGAGCATGGCTAACCCCTCAAGGCGTGAAATCAGAACACCTTCGCTGGTTAGCTCGACTTTCAAATCATCCACTTTGGGGCGAATGGCAAGGCCAACGGGGGCCGGGAGCACGGTAAAGTCCACGAAATCCTTGCCCGCGCCTACGAAATCCGATGAATCCTCGACGGAAACGACTTTAAGAACAACGCCCGTCATGGGGTCCGGAATATCCATGACTTTTCGCGCGCTCTGGAGGGGGTAAAGCAGGCTTGCCCCGCGGGCGCGTCCCTCTTCGATACCGCGGCGCTCGGCCGTCACGGGCTGAACGGTTTCATTGAGATCGGGGCTGTTAATAACATTCCAGAGCAAGCCGCCGCCCTGGGCACGCAAATAGGTATTGGGGCGCATCTTGGTGACATGGGTCTGGCCGCCCTGCACTTCGCGCGTTTCTATCGGCTCGAAAAATGCGCGCTCGGGGCCTGTCACTTGCGGCTTTACCAGCGCATCGGCGCGGTCTGTCACCATCCAGAGCTGGCCCATATTTTCAAAAACAGCCAGCCCGACTGACTTTGTCGAAGAGAGGGTAAAGATTGTGCCTTGCGGCTCGGCAGCGGCAATCTGGGCGATATTCGGAGCCGCTTCCTGCTGCTCGGCCGCCGCTTGCTGCGCGGCTTGTTCGGTTTGCGCCGCGGCCTCATCTGCGCGCGCGCGCATGGCGGCCTGCAACTCACGCTCTTCTTTGTTGATCGTTTCGGCGACGATGTTTTCAACGCTACGGATGGCTTCCTGCACGTTTGCCAATTCCTGCTCGTCCTGCGTTGGCTCGGCCAATTCGGCAGCGGGCGGCTCTGGTGCAGATGGTTCAGTTGGCGCAGGCTGTTCTGGTGCAGCAGGCTCTGCTTCTGCTGTTTGCGGGGCGCTTGCGGGTGGGTCATACACATCCAGCACAATGCGGGAGCGCACGGGGAAGGACCGCGTTTTGGCGCCTGATGGCACACCGACAGCCACACTCAGCGGGTCATTGGACAGCACGGAAAGTGCGCCGATATTCTTACCCGTGACATTGGTGTTGATCGTGCCCGCCTTGTTAAATGTGATGGTAAAGCGTGTATCTTCTTCGGTAATCTCGTACCCAACGGTTTCCGGCCAATCAAACACAAGGCGTGTATAGCCGCGGTGTTCACCCGTGCGAACATTGACCTGCTGCTGCGCGGCCACGGGCAGGCTGGTTAGGACCATCAGTAAAAACAGGCTCAGAAATCTCATATTAGAAAAACTATCATATGCTTTTTATAAACTTTACCGCTTATTGCCATGATTACAATTTCATCCCGAAGAATGATCGCGCTTCGGCGGCATTTTTTAGAATAACAATATCAACGCGGCGTGAAAGATCAAGGCGATCGGCCTCGGGCAAATCTTCGGGCAAATCCATAAAGCGCGTACTGGACATACCGCGCACTGTCACGGGCTTATTATAGCCGACATTTTCCAGTACGCCCGCCACGCTGAGCGCGCGGTCCAACGAGAGTTGCCAATTCGATCCGTAATCACCGCCAGCGGGCAATGGGCGCGGGTCGGCATGGCCGACAACTTCAATCGCATTGCGGATTTTAGCCAGTGCGCCGCCAATTTCGAACAAGGCACGCTGGCCTTCCGCGCCTATCTCTGCCCGTCCGGCGTCGAAAAAAAGATCATTGGGCATGGAAATCACCAATGCATCTTGCTGGGCGATCAATAAAATCCCATCGGTATTTGCGCTGCGGTCCAGCGCTTGTTGCACGATTGAGGCAAGGTAGCGCAGATCGAGTGCGTTTGGCTGGCTGATGCGGTCGATGGTGATGGCATCAATTGTGCCCTCTTCAAACTTAGGGGCGTAGCGCTTGCTGAAATTGCTGTTGATGGCGGCGCTCATTTCCGACCATTTTTTGACATCGGGCTGTGCCATGGAATAGAGCAGCACAAAAAATGTAAGCATGAGAGCCATAACATCGGTAAAGGTCAGTAGCCAAAGGGTCGAGATGGCCTGTTCCTCGTCCGATTTATTACGGTAGAGATGAAAGCCGGTAAAGTCCTGCTCGGCTTGTGCGCTCGCGCCGTTCTCATCGGGTGACATTACGGTGGTATCATCATTATCCATTGCGCCCCCCTTCAATGATGGAGGTGCTGACATCAACCGGAATATAGCGGCGGAACATCAACTCCACCATATCGCGCTCGTCCGCGCCCAGACCTGTGCTTATAAAACGGATGGGGAGGCCTTTGCGCTCCAGAAGCTCAGAGTAACCACTGGCCGTGCGCATCGCGGCGGCCAGGTCTTCGGGTGAATCATTGCGCATCTCGGCGGGGTTTTCGCCGAGATTCAAAATGATATCCATACGGTAGGGAACGGTTGTGCGGGCGGTGTTGATAAGATCAACCAGCATGTCCAGAAACGGCTCCTCTATCATAGGGTTTGCACCCTCTTGCTCCAGAAATAGCTCTTGCCCCTCGGAGCCAAGTGCGGCTTCGAATTCGTCACGCGGCAGGGTTATATACATTTCGGTGCCCAGACGGTTTTTGGTAACGCGGAAATTTTTGACCTGCGCGCCGAAAAGCCCCTCAATCTTATCCAGCGTTGTGCCCTCTTTCATGTTGGTTTCTTCAACCGATTCAATGGAGGGCGCGGGTTCATCTTTATCAATTGCGCCCGCAGAGAAAGCCATGTTCAAAGAGGACATGATCGGGTCAGCCTTGGTTTCCTCGAAATCCGAAAGCGCATTCAAGATAATAAAAAATGACAGCAGCATGATGAACAGGGATAAGCCCAGAAATTCATTGGCCATGGAAAAAACGTCCTGTTTTGTTCAACACCGTAACTTTTCCAGTATAGCATAAATGCGCATGGGGTCTTTTAAAATCTATCGGGCTTGGCGGAGCCTAGAAATCTTCCAACAGTTTATCAATATCGGCCTGTGAAATACCGCCGCCCGGAAGCTGGGGGCCATTGAGAAGGCTATCGCCGCTCTCCTCTATACCGGATTTTTCCTCAAAAACCTGTTCTTTTGATCCTTGCTCCAGCACACCCATAAGTGCGCCGACTTTAATCTCGATACTTTTCAGCGCGCCCACGACCTTTGTTATGCGCTGTCCGGTTATATCCTGAAAGGAACATGCCTCGTATATCTTCGTAATTTGCGCGGCGATGGCATCACCTTGCTCGCCGCCGATTTGCGTCGCGCGTTCTTCTATCACCTCGCACGCATCCATGATTGCGCCTGTAGCCTCGGCGGTGGATACGATAACGGCGTCCAGCTCGTCTGTTGCGACAGGGATATGTTTGTCGGTAATATCCGAGGCATCCGGTACATTCATGCCCTGACGGGTTTCCTGAATAATTGACTGCAGTTCCGATAATTCACGGTAGATAGCGTCTTTAGAAGTATCACCGCCTTTACCGACCTTTTCGATAACGGAGTTTATGATTTTCAAGACATCATCTTTTTTATACGCATGCGACATAGCGCCACCTTTCGGCAATGAGCATTTTATTTCAATTCGCTTTTATTAAAATTCACCAATGACGGAAACCATCTTTGTCTTCAAGGTCTCGGCATTGAAAGGCTTGACGATATAATTATCAACGCCCGCTTTTTTGGCCGCGATGACGTTTTCGGTCTTGCTCTCGGCGGTGACCATGATGAAGGGGGTTTTGGCGAAAGACCCGCCAGAGCCGCGCACGGCCTGCAAAAGTTCAAGCCCTGTCATAGGTTCCATATTCCAGTCCGAGATGATCAGGCCATATTTTTTTTCCTGAACTTTTTTAAAAGCTTCCTGCCCGTCCATGGCCTCATCGACATTCGCGAAGCCTAGCTGTTTCAGGAGGTTTTTGATAATTCTGAGCATTGTATTGTAATCATCTACGATCAGAACATTCATGTCTTTATTAACAGCCACTTGATATTTACTCCTTGTCGGTATTCTTAATTAATGACGCGCCACACTGCCGAGAAGATTTTATCTGAAAATACCATATAAAATAAGCCTTCAAAGAGATGGGCTTATGGCACACCTCGGTGCCGTATTAATTTTTCGGAAATTTAATTCTTTGGGAGCTCAGGGAGCGTTTTTTGTTCCGCCAGCATAATAGTGACGGTACGCGCGCGTTCCGGGTTCATCGCCGCCAGTACGGGGGATAGTTTTCGCTCGCTCATAAGCGAGACAACATTTACCAGAACGTCCAAATCGAGCGTATCAAAAATTCGCGCAGCCTCTTTCGGCTTCATACCCTCGTATATCTTTACGAGAGAATTGATGCGCGCTTTTTCCTCTTCAGACTGATCTTCGAGCAATTGTTCGATCTGGTTGCGCAGCGCATCCATTTCCTGATATTTGCGATCAATTTCCTGCTCGGCAGCTTGCAGCAGTGCCTCGCGGGTAACCAGTGTTTGCTCGCGGCGATCCAGCTCTTTGCGGCGCGCGGCCATATCTTCGAACATTTCCATTTTCACGGAAGAAATATCGATATCGGAATCGGAAGCATCACGCCATTTTGAAGTATCAACGACCTCTTCTTCAGCGGAAGCGGCTTCTTCTGTCTCTGCGGCGGGCTCAGGCTCGGACTCGGCTTGTGCCGCCTCTTCTTCAGGCGTTTCGGCCATGGCCAGCGTTTCTTGAGACGGCATTGCGGCCTCCTCTTCGGTAGCGGCAAACGCACCGCCCGACATATCGCGTACACCGCTCACGACCTCGACCAGCCGCACTGAAAAAGCCAGCATGGCTACGATAATCAAAAGGGGTAATATTTTTACGCGTTCACTCATATTTTATATCTGATTACTTATTCTTACTGCTTTTCATTAGGGCTTCGTATAGCTCGCGCTCGGCTTGGCTGTCGAAACCATCATCGTCCAGATCGCGGGTCATGACCTCATCGTCTTCGCGCAAATCTTCTTTGTCAAAATCGCGGTCCTGAATAAAGAAAGACGGCTTATCGGCCTCTTTGCGAGACTTTGAGGGTGCCGTTTTCGGCGCAATGCCGCCTTTATTCGCAGGCCGCTTTATATCATCAAGGCCGAAGTCCGGCTTTTCGCTCATTTTGCGGTGGCTGGTGTCGCTCATCCGCTCCAAACGATTGGCTAGCGCATTGCCCATGTCATGCATAAGCTGTAGTTCGTCGGCTAATTTACGTGCGTTGTTTACGACCTTTTGTAAATCCTCGCCGGCCTCAAAGCTGGAATTTTTCAAATTGGAAATGGCATCATGGGCATGATCGATATTCTTGCCCAACTCCCCCACCAATGTATTGAATTCCTGCCTGTATTTGCGAAAATTGTTCAGGGCTTTGGACAGACGTATACAGTAAAATACCGTCACGCCAAGGCCGATTAAAACAATTATATCCAGTGTTACGCTTAATAGAGACCCGCTCATTAATCCTCGTCATCATTTTCCGGTGGAATGTATCTTTCGATACGGACAGCAATATTTCCTTGTTTCTGTCCCACCGGCCCCTTAAACATGGGGAAGTGTCCACAACGCATCTCGAGTTCTTCGTCAACGCGTGTATTAAATAAAACCTGTGTGCCGATTTTCCAGTTCATCAGATCATCCAGCGGCAAGGTTATCTCGCCCAATATGGCCTGAAGTTTGATGTCGGTCTTGTATAGTTCGTGTGTCAAATGGTTTTCCCAGATGGAATCCCGCCCGAATTTTTCCCCCATGAACATCTGCAACAAAAGCTCGCGGATCGGCTCCAGCGTGGCGTAAGGGATCAGAATTTCAACGCGCCCGCCGCGATCACCCATATCAACGCGCAAACGCGCCAGTACGCAGGCATTGCCGCTTTGTGTAATCGTGGCAAAGCGCGGATTGGTTTCCATACGGTCGGGAGAGAAGCTGACGGGAGAGAGTGGATCGAACGCGGATGAAAGATCACCCAGCGCAACCTGCACCATTTTCTCCACCAGTTTAGATTCAATTGTCGTGTAAGGGCGCCCTTCAACGCGTATAGCCGGCGTGCCTTTACGCCCACCCAACAAAACATCAACGATGGAATAGATGAGCGCGGAGTCTGTAACAAGGAGCCCGTTATTGTCCCACTCCTCGGCTTTAAACACCGAAAGCATCGCGGGCAGCGGGATAGAATTCATATAATCGCCGAAGCGCACAGTGGAGACCTGATCCAGCGAGACCTCGACGTTATCGGAGGTCAAATTGCGCAGCGAGGTCGACATCAAGCGCACAAGGCGGTCGAAAACGATATCGAGCATCGGCAGGCGTTCATAATTCACCATTGCCGAATTGATCAGAGCCATCACACCGGATGTATCCGAATCCATCATATTGTCGTCGTCAAAGCCGAGCAGAGAGTCGATTTCTTCCTGATTAAGGATGCGGGTCCCGCCGCCCTCTTCGTCGCCGCCGTCAAATTCAGGCACGGCATCGGAATCAGAATCGCCATCGGCCATCGATTCCCATTCGGACATCATGGCCTTTTCTTCATCGCTCATTTGTTCGAGCTCATCCGTGGATGTATCGCTCATTTGGCTACCTTCTTCTTAACTTCGTTTCCCTGCTATTGATATAAGCAAGTGCCGTGCCGTTTTCCACTCATGACCCATTATACCATTATTGGATCAAAATTTCCTGAAATAGCACGTCTTTAACTTTCACGGGCGCTGCAGCCTGATTTACACGCCAAAGCAGCTCCATTTGCAAACGGTAAATTCCGGCAGAACCGCGCAGATCCCGCACGCGCAATTCCCGCAAATAAGTCTGGAACTGGTCAACAACACGCGGCATGACGGCCTCAATCTCAGGCGCTTGGGCGGGATTTTCCAACTCCAGCTGAACAGTCAGGCGCAAAAAGCGCTGTGAGCCGTCGTCTTCGCTTAAATTTACAATCATGGTCGGCATGGCGATGAAGGCACCACTACCGACTTCGCCGTGGCCTCCGCCATGATCTCCGCCGCCGCCGCCTCCGTGATCCGCGGCTGCCTCTTCATGGGCTGCCTCCTCCTCTTCGGGGCAAGGGGTGATCACTTCACCGTGATCGTCCAATTCCTCAACGCATTCCTCGCCGCCCAGATATGGATCAAGGAAGCCGGAGACATATAAGCCGCCGCCAACTCCGCAAAGCAGCAGAAGTGGCAAGACTATAAAAATGATCAGCTTCTTGGCATTAAAGCCGGCTTTGGCTTCGCCGTCCTCCTCGCCTTCACCGCCTTCGGTTGCAGCGCCGTCTTCATTTTCGTTTACTTCGTCTTCGGCCATCATGGTTCTTCAATCTTTTTTCTTATTCTTGTCGGTATTTAAATGTCTGAAACAGCATATATCTTTTTATAATAAAGCATCTTGGCTTTAAAAAAAACGCCCTTGATGATCTCAGGGCATATTATCCAGCGCTATAAGCAGCCCGCCTATTCACACCAAGGCGGAAAATATTGCCGTTAAGCCCCCTTCCCGCCATAGCTTTCCGGTCATCCCCAAGTGTAAAGCCACCAAGCGACACACCTATAACCCATTGATATTTAACAAAAAATAGAAATGGCACGCCTTGTGCAACGATATCAGCGAGGCAGCAACAAAACCAATAACTAGAATTGCCGCCAATAGAATACGAGTAACCAAGGGTAAAAGGAATAAAGACATGGAAAACAGTATTTATCTAGGATTATCACGGCAGATGACGCTGCAGACCAATATGGCCATCACAGCGAATAATATCGCCAATATGAATACGCCGGGTTATCGCGGACAAAATATGCTCTTCGCCGAATATCTAGCTGATCCTAAAGGCGCCGAGGACGAGCTGTCTTTTGTGTATGACCGCGGCCAATATCAAGATTCTAAAGCAGGCCCGATGCAACAAACCGACAACCCGTTGGATATGGCACTTGTCGGCCCCGGCTTCTTTGGTGTTGCAGGCCCCGGCGGACAACCAACATATAGCCGCGCCGGTAATTTCCAGCTGGGAACCACAGGAACGCTTCAGACCTCCGCAGGTTTTGATGTACTGGATCAAGGCGGCGCGCCGATCCAGATCCCGCAAAACGCTCAAGAGCTCAAGATTGATGACAACGGCGTGGTTTCCACAGAGAACGGCGCAATCGGCACCATCCAGATCGTGGAGTTCGAGAATATCCAGAATTTAAGCCCGATGGGAAACAATCTTTACACAACCGATGACGCCCCTATCGAGGCCACGCAAACCAGAACCAAGCAAGGCTACGTGGAAGGGTCAAATGTGAATTCTATTCTTGAGATGACCAATATGATCGAAATATCGCGGTCTTTCCAAGCCATGCAACAAGCAATGTCGGTAGAAAATGACCGCCTGCGCAGTGCTATCGCGAAATTAACGAAGACAACTTAATAACAAAACGCCCTTAAAGGGCAGTACTAAATTTTACTAAAGGAGTATTAAAAATGAGATCATTAGATATCGGCGCAACAGGGATGATGGCACAGCAGTTAAATGTTGATACCATCTCCAACAACATCGCCAACATGACCACAACAGGATTTAAACGCCAGCGCGCGGCCTTCCTCGATTTGATTTATCAGAATGTGGACCGCCCCGGTAGCGCCTCTTCCGATGCTGATACGCTGGTGCCATCCGGTATTCAAATGGGTCTTGGTGTTCGCGCCGGTGCCGTATACCGCATGACCGGACAGGGCGCTATCGAGATTACCGAAAACCCGCTGGACCTTGCCGTAACCGGTGAGGGGTATTTCCAGATCGAACTGCCAAACGGTAATACCGCCTATACACGCGACGGGACATTCCAGCTGAATGAAAACGGCGAGCTTGTGACCGTGCAGGGTTACCGCGTCGAGCCGGGTATCACCATTCCCGAAGATGCCAAAGATATTGATATCAATGCGAACGGCGAAGTGCTGGTGAGTATTGAAGGACAGGTCGCCATGCAAAATTTGGGGCAGTTAGAGCTGTCCAGCTTTGTGAACCCTGTCGGGTTAGAGGCGGTCGGGGACAACTTGTTCCTTGAGACAGAAGCCTCCGGCGCGCCAACAAACGGCACACCCGGTGAAGATCAATTCGGCGCCATACGCCAAGGGGCATTGGAACAATCCAACGTCAATGTGGTGGAAGAAATTACCCGCCTGATTGCCGCCCAGCGTGCTTATGAGATGAATTCCAACGTGATCTCGACCTCTGATGAAATGATGCAGGTTGTCGGACAGTTGAAGTAAGAGACCCTGGGTAAAGCAATACGGGTTACGAAATAAAGGTTAGGAGACCATAAAATGAAATTACTGTTATTCCCCATATTCTACCCCCGCTTTGCGGTGTTTGTCGTGGCGATGGCATTTTATGTTTTCTTCGCCTCGCAAGCCAAAGCGGTCGAGCTGAAACGCAATGCTTTGATCGAAGGCCCCGTCATTACGCTGGGTGATATATTTTATGATTTGCCGAGCAATGAAGACAAGGTTTTGGGCCCTGCCCCGCGGCCCGGCAAAGACATGATTTTAAATGCCCGCACCTTGCTCCGTGTTGCCATCGCGCTGGATTTAAACTGGCGCCCCGCCACCAGCAATGAGCACATTGTTCTGAAGCGTGCGGCCACATTAATAAGCAAAGACGACATTGAGAAAAGCCTGATTGCCGATATTCGTAAAGACGGCTATCAAGGTGACTTCGAGCTGGATTTCCCCGCCCAGACATCCGAGATTATCTTGCCTGCCGATCAGGAAGCAGTTTTCGAAATTGATGGTCTGAGCGTTGATAACCAGAATGAGCGCTTTACGGCCACCATTTATGCCCCGACAAAGGCAGACCCGCTACAAACACTCAATATCTCGGGTGCGATCTATTCCGTCGTTAAGGTTCCCGTTTTAAGTCAGGCAATGCGTAACGGCTCTATTATTCGCGAAAACGATCTGGACTATATCGCTATTCGTACAAAAGATTTGAACCATGACGTTATCTTGAAGGCCGAAAGCCTGATCGGTATGACACCGCGCCGCATGGCATTGAACGGAAAGCCTTTAACCGATAATGAAATTCAAGCCCCGCAGATTGTCGAGCGCGGCCAGACAGTGACCATGGTTTTCAACAGCGGCGCAATCCAGCTGACAGCGATGGGCCGCGCATTGGAAAGCGGCGCGAAAGGCGACATGATCCGTGTGGTCAATGCCAATTCCAGCCGCAATGTACAAGCCATCATCAGCGGCGAACAAGAAGTCCAAGTACAAAGCTTTTAAACTCAACAAATATAACAATAAAAAATAAAGACAGTATGACGAGGTAAATGAAATGAAAAACACGATAAAGCAAATTACACTGAGCGTTCTTGCAGGCACTATGCTTAGCGCATGCGGCGCCGCCGACCGAATCGCCAATATCGGAGCCCCGCCGGAGATGACGAAAATATCCAATCCGACTACGGAAAAGGATTACGAGCCTGTGAGTTTGCCGATGCCAGCCCCCAAACAGACGGTGATGCAGAAAAACTCGCTTTGGGCCTCTGATCGTCAAACTTTCTTCAAGGACCAACGCGCCAAGGATGTTGGTGATATTATCACAGTCATCATCGAAATTGCCGATGAAGCCACGCTGGAGAACGAAACCGAGCGCTCCAGAAGCTCAGGAGAAAGCGCCCAGCTTGATGCCCTTTTAGGGTATGAACAGGCTCTAGACAGAGTCTTGCCGGAAGCCATTGATAATACAAATCTGGTTGGCGGCGGCGCCGATTCAAACTTTAACGGCTCAGGCAGCGTTGAGCGTGAAGAAGAAATCACGGTAAAACTTGCCGCGCTCATTACGCAAATTCTGCCAAACGGCAACATGGCCATTCATGGTCGCCAAGAGGTTCTGGTGAATTTCGAGAAGCGTATATTACAAATTAACGGCGTGATCCGCCCGCAGGATATCTCGACCGAGAACACAGTTGCTTACGACCAGATCGCCGAAGCCCGCATTATATACGGCGGTGAAGGCCAGATCACCGATGTGCAGCAGCCCAGATACGGCCAGCAACTCTATGACATCGTATTCCCGTTCTAAGATCAATAAGGCGGGCGCGCCAAACCAAGAATAAAAACCGCGCCCTCCTCCCAGTTTTACCCGTCCAACTGCGCCGGCCGCATCCTGATCCCCTCAAGAGCGCCGGCATTTTTTTGCGCGCTGCATCACCTTTAGTGCTTGCATAAATTATTCCGCGTTTTAAAAAAGGGGATGGGGTTTTTAAAAAGGCAATATGACGCCGTTAATGGCTTTACGGACAGACATAAAAAAACGGTCTACGCGCTGGTAGGCTTGGGCGCCGCCGCGGCGGTTGCAATTTACTCGGAACAGACGGGCTATAATCTTTATGATTTGCCTAATGGCTGGAACCCGGTTTGCGCGGTTGACCCCACATGCCGCAAGCTTACCGAAGACGAGATCACATGGGCGCGTGAATTTTTCGGTGATACGATTAATTACGGGGACGTCAATTATTTCAGCCGTCAAATGCTGGGGCGCGATCGTGACGCATTGGCGTATCATATATACGGAAATATTTACGAGGCCCGCAATTGGGATGAAAGAGTGGCAGAGTCCCCGCGCGCCATTGCCAATGTCTTTATACATGAAATGGCGCATGTTTGGCAGTACGAAACAGGTATTATTCCCGTTCTCCGCTCCGAGAAAACAGAACACGACCAAACCTACGCCTTTGATATCAATGAATACGATACATTTGCAGAATATGGCATCGAGCAACAAGCCAGTATTTTGCAAAGAATTGCCGCTACGCGTTACCGCTTTAATAGTTTAGAGGGGGGTGATAAATCGCCTCTCACACTGAGCGCTTTATTCATGCAATGCGTTGCGCTGAATGTCTATGAAGAAAAGGCCGCGCAAATGTTACCGCTCGAATTCACCGATTGCGAAGCGCGGTTTGGCCAAGAAGCACTCCCCACCCCCGAGGTATAAAAAAACCGGCACTCGAAAGGCCGGCTTTTCTTTATTCCTGTAATCCCGCATTGCGATTAATCGTCGCGGTGCGTTTTTTCCATGCGCTCGTGACGCTCTTGCGCTTCTAATGATAAGGTCGCGATCGGACGGGCTTTCAGGCGGGCGATTGAGATCGGCTCCCCTGTTTCTTCGCAAAAGCCGTATTCGTCTTCGTTGATGCGTTGAATGGCCTGATTGATCTTGTTGATCAGCTTGCGCTCGCGGTCGCGGGTACGAAGCTCGAGCGCGTGATCGGTCTCGGCGGACGCACGGTCGGCGAGATCCGGCTTTTGTAGCTCTGTGCTTTGCAATGTATTGGCAATAGTTTCTTGCGATTCATTAAGCAATTCTTTGCGCCATGCTATTAATTGGTGCCTAAAATATTCCAACATGACGGGGTTCATAAATTCACCCTTATCATTTTCGGGTTCGTAATCTTGCGGTACGGTTACATTGCTTGCCTGGCTCATAATGCGGTGATTCCCTAAATTCTACTCGGTTTTACAAGGACTAGGACTATAATGAAAGGTGAGGCTGAAAACAAGAAAAATTGTTATTGCACTCGCTTTGGGGAGTAAATCTCAAGATAGTAAGATCAACCTTGTTTCTGACGGTCCATCGCCACGCGCATTTTTGCAAGCTCGACCTGCGCGCGCAAATCAATTTCATCCATAATGGCGGTTAGTGACGGATCAGAGATTTTTTCACGGTGTGAAGCAACCACATCGGCGATGTCAATCATATGACCAACCGTCATGGAACCGCTCAGCATACCCATGCGCAGCTTTTCCAACTCGTCCAATACGCTCATACTGCGGCTTCGCATCCGCTTTTTCGCGGCGCGCGCGGTTGGGTCTTCGACGGATTGGGCGGCCAGTAGGGAATCCACCATCGCAATGGATTTTGTTGCCCCCGTGGGCGCGCTGGTCCCGACTTGAGAGGAGACCATATCGCCGAAGCTCTCATCGCTGGAGCTGGCTTTGTCTTTCTTATTAGTCTTTGATGGGCCGCTCGTTTTGCCCGGGCCTTGAATCTTCATTGGAAACCACACTTTGTTGCGCAGAATAATTCTACGATCATTAGTTTATTATAACACAGCCCCCCCTGAAAAGAGGAAAGATTTGCCGAGTATGCGCCGCATTTTTTATGTGGGCACAGGGGTAATGTTTTCATTAATTAAAATTTGTCGTTTTTAATCAATTACTTAGGAGGAAAAATTTCTGGCACGTCATTCGCATAGTCCTACAGGTAAGAATTAAAACAAAAAAACAGTACAGGTAAAAAATGACACTGCACGCAAAGAACACAAAAGATATTCAAGGCTTAGGCCAAGCGCGCAAATCTTATAGACTTATAAGCTTGCTGACGATTGGTGTATTCTTCCTGAGCGCGCTGATTGCGCCCATCGGGCAGGCAGATGCCAAGACATCCCGCATAAAAGATATCGTCGACATCGAAGGCGTTCGTGACAACCAATTGGTTGGTTACGGTCTTGTTGTCGGATTAACAGGTACGGGCGACAGCCTTGGCAATTCTCCGTTTACAGAGCGATCACTGGTCGCGATGTTGGAGCGCATGGGCGTGAATGTCCGTGGCCAGAATATGAACACAGGCAATGTCGCCGCGGTTATGGTAACGGCCACCCTCCCCCCGTTTACCAATCAAGGCTCACGTATAGATATCAGCGTATCGGCGCTGGGTGATGCCACTGATTTGCGCGGTGGTAATTTGCTTGTCACGCCTTTGATGGCCGCCGATGGTGAGGTTTATGCCGTTGGTCAAGGTCCCGTCAGCGTGTCCGGTTTTACCGCCGGAGGTGACGCCGCCGCCGTGACACAAAATATTCCAACAGCGGGCATGATCGCCTCTGGCGCGATTGTCGAGCGCGAGATCGACTTTACACTCGCCGAGTTGCAACAAATCCGCTTGTCCTTGAAGAACCCCGACTTCACAACCGCGCGCCGCATTGCGCAGGCCGTGAACGGTTTTACGTCCTCTGATATTGCCCTTGCCCAGAATTCTGCCAGCGTTCTTCTAAAGCGTCCGGCCAATTATGACGGCACGATTGTCGACCTTATTACCGATATCGAGCAATTGCCGATCCAGCCTGACCAGGCTGCCCGCGTCGTGATTAGTGAAAATACCGGTGTGATCGTTATCGGCGCGGATGTCCGCATCAGCCCCGTGGCCATAGCGCAGAGCAATCTGACCATCAAAATCACGGAAACCCCGCAGGTATCACAGGCCAACCCGTTTGCCGAAAATGGCGAGACCGTTGTGGTGCCGCGCACCGAAGTCGAGATTAATCAAGGCGATGGCGTCAAGCTGTCCACGCTGGATACAGGTGTGACCTTGCAAGATCTGGTCACCGGCCTGAACAGCTTGGGTATGCAGCCCCG